>Ga0316205_10000083_pt1 | contig 214946 bp, 190 predicted proteins | sample 3monthpyrite_MG_FD_204941 | JGI IMG/M metagenome (GOLD analysis project Ga0316205, IMG submission 204941) | Microbial mat bacterial communities from mineral coupon in-situ incubated in ocean water Damariscotta River, Maine, United States -... | ecosystem: Environmental > Aquatic > Marine >... | reverse complement strand
CGATTACACTCAAGTTTAGGATATGTCTCACCGATGGAATTTGAGGCACGTGTAGCGTGAATAATGATGTGTCCAGAAAAGCGGGTCAAGTTCCCCCGTTAGTCCTGTTATTAATTTTTATGTTTCAAATTTGATGATCCACTTTGCAGTTTATATCTATACAAATACTTTGAATAAATTTATTGACATCTGATGAATGACCAGGTTTAGAAGAATTATCTTCTGGTTTTTTCAATATCACAAAAACCAAATTATTTGAGGGATTATAAGCTTGTAAAGAAAACTCCATGGCATCAACATTTCCCGGCTTAGAGTTTCTAATAGCATAAAACCCTGACTTTGGAATTTCTACATCGAGTAATATTTCAAAACCATCCGAAGAAATATTTGCCGACATATTCGATTCACGATCGAAATATGCTATTAAAAAAAAGTGATCATACTTAATATCATAAAAACCATAATTAGCAGATACCAAGGGTATTTCATCTGTTGTTACTGCAAAAGTTGCAAGTCTCCCGAGCAATGTTTCCGTTGGAGTTATTAATAAATCTTCATTATATTCGTCCTGAACCAACATCTCTGGCCCTAATTCATTTCCAAATATATCGGGTGTTAAACCCAAATTATAAATACCATTTTCGTTGTAGTTTAGTTCAAATAAATTTTCTTCTGAAGCCACCCCAAATAGACCACCTGAAATAAATGGAAATATCAATTTGATATTTTCCGGAACAACAGTGTCATCTAATTCATTTGATACTCGATCATAATAAGAAATTATAAAATCTAAACTCTCAATAGGGTCAACAGCTACAGAATCATTATCTTTACTACTATGTAAGCAACTTATTAGAAAAAAAATAATAGGAATTAAATATATATTTCTCATTTGAATCCTTCTCAGTACTATTTTTGAAACATAACGTCGCCAATAACTTGCAATTTACAGCGTGGTTTGTGCATGCGACAATGGAGCGTAGCGGAATAGCATGCACAAACCACGCTGTAAATTGTCGAGTTTATTGGTCTTGTTATGTGTTGTATGCCCCGAACAATATTTCAGATACTTTTTAATTCGAATATGCCTTCTGATTGCGTTACTTCCGAAACATATTTAAAAGAAAAAATATCCCCGTTTTCAAAAATAGAATATGTTTGATCGGTAATAGTAATTATTTCGGTAGCGTCGTTTTTGAATATTCTTCGAGACACGACGTTTACCTTGCCATTAAAGCCATCTTCAATTTTCCAGCTACGCTCAATTTTAATATCATCACGACATAATAATGTCGAAAGAACACCAGATTCTCCAATTTTAACACTGTTTGGCATACGATCTGGTGATATAGGTATACAATTCCAGTCTGAGTCTTGTGTGGTTTCAGAGATTAGGTTTCCATCACTATCAAAATTATTAGTTAAGTCTCCTACCGCAGTAATGCCTTGCATACTTTGGTATCTAAGATTTATATCATGCGGGGTTATCAAAACGCCATTTAGCATAATCTTTTCTCTATTTACTATAGAATGAGTACCTGTAACTGTTGTCCCATTTGGCTCACTCCCAACTAGTTCTGTACTATATACAGTGCCTAAAGAAGTGGAATTCAATTTAGAAAGTTGAAAACTAATATTCGTATCGGTAGGGATATTTGTATTACTCTCATTACTACACGCAGATAGTAAACATAAAATAAATATCATGGCTAAATATTTTAACAATTTATTACTCTTTATTTTTAGAAACACATAACTCGTGATTAACAGGACCCGTTAGTCCTGTTATTAATTTTTAGCTGTAGGTGTCCCCCAGGTTTATTATATTTATCCATTACCATAAACTCTATGCTTCATATTTATCTCCTAATTAAACAATACAATTTGTCTAATATCACCTAAAATTTTGATGGGAATATCTTTAATTATTGAGTAACTATGATAATTATTTTCAATTTTCCACGTATCATAATGCTTTGTTACTTTATCACTGATTTCGTTTGTGGAGCATTCAAGCGTATGACTAAACGTAAACAATATTTGGTCACCTACAAGGCCTTCTATAGGGCTAGAAAAACTGCCAGATGCCTTAACAAGAACAACATCACATTGCTTTAAGTTGCTTAAAGAACAGCTCGCTAAAAACGCTAAAATCGAAAATAATAAAATGTATAGTTTCATATATTTATTTAAAAAATTTGAGATTGTTAATTATCTTATACAGCTAACGTCGCCAATAAGCGGCAATTTACAGCGTTGTTTGTTTTGCGTTAAAATGAGCGATAGCGAAGACGCAAGACAAACAACGCTGTAAATTGTCCGTTTGATTGGTCTTGTTATACGTTTCATTGCAAACCTAATTTTTACTTCTCCCCATCACTATTTAGCTTCTTCTTCAAATTGTAGAACTGGGTAATCAATTGATCTCTATTATGTAGCTGAGGTATTGTATAAATAAATGTTTTATCACCTTCTATTTTTACATTACCGATATGACCTGATTCCTCTGACTTCCCGTCGTATTCACCTGAAACCTCGAACCTCAATCCTTTACCTCGCCGGTTAACAGGAAAAAGAACTTTTTCTATTTTAACTATGTTTTCCCATGGAACATGAAAATATAGATTGACGTCAGAAGTTTGAAAATATATGCCACCATTATTCGCTATCATAGTTACCATATTATTCCCTTTAAACTGATTTCTAACTACCCCAAAGATAACAATACCAACTCCAAAAACTATGGCAGACTTTAACAAAGTGTTTTCAATGGGTAAATTCAAAAGCATCAGAATAACTAAACCCAAAATAACGTAACTTAGTATAATAATCCACGCAGGAGGAGATACTTTAATCTTTGGGTTATTAATATTCTCAGACGATATTAAATTCATATTTTTCCTAAACGTATAACTCGTGATTAACAGGACCCGTTAGTCCTGTTATTAATTTTTATGTTTGGCTCCAGCACAGGCTAACTTTATTTTGTTTTAATATTTTTCACTAGTTATTATCACTTATCTAGTTGTATATATTATATTTTAGACAAAAAACCACCTAAAAAAGATAATCCAAAGCATAACAACATACAATCAATAAAGTATAACTGTAAAAACATATTAACTTTTGCATTGTTTGGGTCTGATTTTGAACAAAGTACCTCGACAAAAGAGCCTACAGTTAATTTTTGAAATCTTGAAGAACTCGATTCAACAATATATTTTTTATTATTAACCTCAAATTCTATTTTAACGAATAAACGTTTTGTAAAATCTTGGTACTCTTTAACGCCTTCAAATATTATTTTTCCATTTGTTTTTTCAGAATCCAGGATAAATTTTCTCGTATTGTAAAACATAATTCCCGCAGATAATAATAGCCCTGTTCCTATTATTGCTAAAACCCCAGGATCAGCTTCCATAATCACACCTCAACCTGTTAATTTACGATGAATTACTAATGGCTAATTAACCATAATATTTTATAAACATAACTCGTGATTAACAGGACCCGTTAGTCCTGTTATTAATTTTTAGGGCAGCTGCCCCCTGACCAAACAATTAACATACAGTTCTGTTTCTTTTGCAGTCCCACCTTCACCAATCCTGATTCCACTTGGCCCGAAGTAAAAGGATTTAGATGAGCAAAGTTCATCGGTATCCGTAACAACCAGGCCACCTCCAATTTTAATTATTTGATTATCTGAAGAAATTGAAATATTTGGCTGGGTGGCCGGTACACCTTCTTCAGTGGTAACTTCGCCAATAACTTCATACTCAATAGCTGGCGGTTCACCACCGATAGGTAACGATGAAACATTACCTGAACAAGATGAATCATTATATTCAAAAGCATTGATTTCTATCAGTCCATTTACTTTGAAATTATATTGTGATTTATGCCATCTTTCTAGCAAGGTTCCTGATCCGTCATCAGCTTGCTTGCATTCTTGTGTTACCCAACAACCAGAAAAATTGAACTCGGTATTCACACACGAATTTACAATATTTGGTTCGCTTTTATGAAAGCAACTCAATAGTAAGATTGGTAATATAAGAATTAGTATTTTCATATTTTTTTTATGTTGCCCTAACGCCTGCGCCCAGTTGACCCCAAAAGCAGACCGACGAAAGGCGCGTCGCTTTTGGTGGTCAACTGAAGCGCATTGTTAGGGCGAAACACAACGAAGCCTCTGTTTGACGATAGGTAGCTTTTCCTTGGAAATCTGCGATACTTGTTCGGTAGTAATAAATCCTGACTCTTCGCGAATAATTTGAAAAAAGTTACCATCTCCTTTAAACCACATCAGATAGCCACAATGAATCGGAGCGTTAGCGAATTCATTATAGTAATCGGCTGCGACATAGATTCCAGGTCTTGGAGCATTTGCAGGATTATCATATATGGACACTTTAGATATATTTATCTTAATGGTTTTACCAACTTGAGAAGTAAAATTACGTTTTTTAGACATCCACGTTGATTTTGGAGAAAAGGCTCTCAGACTTTCCGCGACATTAAAATAGGCTTCATCAAAGTTTCCACTCACAAGATTGTTTAGGTATTTTATGGACATTTTACGTATATCCTCCTCAATCTCTTGCTTCTGTGACCGAGATTTTATTTTTGATTCAGATACTATCTCTTTGTTGTCTTGCTTAGCTGTGCACTTTACATTTTGTATAAACTCAAATTTTGTATTATTTTTTTCCTTTGCTTCAATTGCCTCTGTACCCTTAAATGAGTATTTGCCTAAAACAGGAAACTTTTTGCCACAAAGAATTTTTGCTTTCTCAATAATATGTGACTGAGCAACACGTATTGACAAAACTTCATTATTACTCAACGATAAAACGTAATTATTTTCATCAATTTTTTGTACAGATATTTCATTGGCACTTATAAAAGAGCTGGAGAAAGCCAAAATTAGTATAAAAAAAATGTGTTTCATCTTAAGCCCTAACGAGGCTGTAGAAAAACCATGGCACGATTTTTAATTTGAAAAACGGCCTTCTGTATTGCGTTGCATTCAACGATCTCATACTTGGGAATGGTTTTGCTACCCCTAATTTTCATATATTTATTTAATTTCGAAGTTTTTCTACAGCCTCAACGCCGAAAATAACTGGCATTTAACAGCGTGGTTTCTTTGTGCGACAATGACGCGACAGCGGCATAGCACGAAGAAACCACGCTGTTAAATGTCCACGTTTATTTTTCTTGTTAGGTTTAAGTAGCACCCAACATTTTTAAAGCTAAGTTTCTGGCAATATGAATAGGCAATTTAGTTTCATCAACATTTTCACCATGAGAAATTAGATCTCTGGTCTTTTTCAAACTCTTAAAAGCATCCACATCTTCATCGTTAAAATTGTCCCATACCAGAAGAGAACACCATTGAAATCTTTGTGCTAAATTTTTCGAATCTAACTGCCGTTCTTTGAAAAACCCTATGCCAGCCTTATCCAGTCTCGTCGGAATGTTAAATATGTGCTTTGCACAATCATCAAAATTTATATTCTTGAATTGGCTATGTGTAAAGCGTTCTATAAATAAAAAATAGTAAAGGAATTGTTTTAAAGGATCTCGTTCTTCCAAAGCCATAAATATATTTCGACTTGTTTTTTCATTTAGGGAAGAATATAAATCTACTGCTCTTTGTAACGATGAATTAATTTCATCTACTGACTTTGGACGTGAAACATAACCTTTTCCACTAATTTTCATTTTTGAGTCAAAAAGAGTCTTGCCATTTGCAGTTTTTCCGTAAACGTTTCGATCCAGAGTAATTAATTTCACTGGCAAATTAAACATGGAAAAATGAACTGTAAGTGCTGTAATGATACTAGGAAGCTCATCTAACTCCCATTTTTCTATTTCTTTCTTTCCATTTTCGAAAGCATCATAAGTTAAAATATAATCATCTTTTTCCTGACGATAACCACCTCTGAGTATATGTGCTTCTTGTTCTTCAAAACATACTAAAACATATGGTGGCCTTGCTTTTTTCTCTGCTGCCCATTCATCTTCATTTTCTGCGTAGTCTTCACCTGTAATTATATTAGCTGCTTCATTCACTGATTGTGCAATGATTACTTTACATTGCTTTCCAAAGACTATTGCTTTAGATATCAAAGGAGAAACATTATCTTGCAATTTAACTCCTTGTAAAGTATAGATTCTTTGAACAGCAAATTTAACCGATATATGATCGTCTTCTGAGAATTTAGTGTATCCCATTTTTTCGATAGCATAATTAGAAAGTCCCACTAACTTAATCCTTTATCAAACAAGTACAGATGATGAATTAAACCTAACTCGTGATTAACAGGACCCGTTAGTCCTGTTATTAATTTATATCGAGACCCCGGCTTAAAATAACCGTTTTCAATTAAATCAAGGACTTAATGCAATATGAGGTCCTGTTATTTACAAATAACCGTGACCAGTTGATTATAACGAATTTAACAGGGGTAGTTATGGGAAAATGATCAAATACCAACCAAACCAAAGTTATTAGAGCAAGTTAGCCTTAAATGTCGACAAAAGCATTACAGCCCAAAAACGAAAAAAGCCTATCGGTTTTGGATTAAGCGGTTCATTATGTTTCATAAAAAACGTCACCCAAAAGCTATGGGTAAAAACGAAATAGAGGCTTTTCTCAATTATTTAACGTCCAAGAAAAGCGTTTCTGCTAGTACGCAATCAACCGCGCTCAATGCGCTTGCATTTCTTTATAAACAAGTGCTTGAAGTCGATATGCCTGCTCTTGATAACTTTCGAAAGGCAAGGCGCTATAAACCACTACCTGTTGTCATGTCGGTGAATGAGGTTCAACGTGTTTTTAGCAACATGAGAGGAACAACTCGTCTCATGGCTGAACTGATTTATGGTACCGGTATGCGTATCGGAGAATGTATAACTTTGCGTGTCAAAGATATTGATTTTGACGCAAGGGCTGTAAATATTCGCGCACCAAAAGGTAATATTGACCGCTCTTCCATTCTACCAGCGTCTTTGATAAATGAATTGCGTTCTCATTTAATTAAGTTGGCACAGCTTCACAAGGATGATTTGTTGATGGGAGATGGTTTTGCGCCGATGCCCAATGCCCTCTATAAAAAATATCCATCTGCATCAAAATCTTTTGCCTGGCAGTATGTTTTTCCTTCTTCATTAAAACGGCCTTGGCAAGACACCCAAAACAAAGCACGATGGCACACATCGGAAAGTACGTTGCGTAAAGCCTTTAAACGGGCCGTTAGTGCAGCGGAAATTCACAAACATGTCGGCCCTCACACATTGAGGCACAGCTTTGCTAGCCATTTGCTGGCGTCAGGAACTGACATTAGAACGATTCAGACATTATTGGGTCATCGCAATATCGAAACGACAATGATTTACACACATATTTCACCAGATCATAAGAATGTTAATAGTCCTTTGGATAAAATGAGAGGGAGTTAACACCACTCAATTGATGGCAGGTTCAAGATATCCTGCCATCTTTTGTTCTATGCAATGGGAACCTGAATGACTTCTTTGGATTAAACAACAGTCGTTTAATATTTTTAATGAAATGGCTACTTATTGAGGCGAATAAAACTTATCAGCGTTAAGTCGCTTGACTACTTATGATTATATTAATTCATTGTCAATTGTCAGACTATATGAATTCAGCACGTATGGCTACAAAATCAAGTTTGAACTTCCACATTTAGCCCAATTAACTGAGCACTCGCCAGCTATTTACTAAACATAATTTTTCACACAAAGTGATTTACTTCATAGCGAACATTGTCATCTCGTCCAATAATGATAGACGTACCTCTCAAAAAAATCTATTTCGGGAGGAACACTGTTATTAATCGCAAATTCGACAAGGTCGTCGACTGGAGGTAATTGTGTCAGTTAAAAATGGAATTTATCGAAAAAACTTTTACTGTTTATTATTGGGGTTTCTACTTATAACGCCTTTTATTTCCCTGGCTGAAACATCGCCAGAGAAACAAAATAAATTGAAGCTAGAAAATATTTTATCAAATAAAATGAAAATCCAAATGGATTTTAACAACAACACGACATTTATCACCCATACTATTGATGGATTTATTGTTGAAGATGGAGTACAAGGGCTTGAAATAAAACAAACTACAGACGGACCCTCCCTCTATAACTTGAGTGGGAATTTATTAGCTTTTGGCGATGAAGCTCGGCAAATTAAACAACTAATTATTGCTGTTATATTTCAAGAGCCAACAAGCAACCAACAAAATTCTGAACCAGCAAATGATAATCATCCGCCGCCTTGTCGAGAATGTCACCCAGTTCCACCAGACTACCCCACTCCGCCAAGCGATCCTGAGCCTAATCCACCAGAAGATGATGAATGTGACCCATCAACTGATCCAGATGGCTGTGAGTGTCCTCAAGAAGAACGCACAGACGAATGTGATACAGAGATAGGTGGCGGGACTCTTGATGATGTAATAGTTGAAAGTTTATAGTTGCTCAATAAACTATATCCATCGAACCAAGCAATACTTGTTCATCCGAGTATTGTTTGGTTCTCATAACTCAAAACGCATCCAGCTAGCATTATCATAAGAGATTCTACCAACGAATTATTAACGGTAGATCAGGCCTTAAGTCTCTGGATTGGTCGTGCCGGTGATTATCGAAAATTATTTCCATAAGATGTTCTTTACCATGATTGACCTCTAGCCTATCGGTAGTACTCACAATACCCAAAGTATCAGACAAAGATTCAGACGTCGTCGATACATTAACATTGCTAATTACGCTAAATACCCCTTCCTCAACTTTTCCAACGGAAGTATCTGGCTCTATAAATGGCATATATACACAAAGTGGCTCCAGTAAATAACTTGAGTTTTGACCCACATGAAACCCCATCGGTGGTTTAAAATAATCAGGTTGGTAATGCCATCCTTCAAAAGGCATTTTTAAACTTGAATTGTCTTTTCTATTAAAAACCAGTCCGAAGGGTGAAGCCATTACATCTTGGCTACGTTCATACAAATACATTTTCTGTCCTGGGCCTTGAGTCGCCTCCTCCACATCATTAATCCATAATATTTCTAGAGTACCATTTGAAAAATTGAAACGCCGATTCGATGTTCCCTGACCTTCATGTTTATTTCTCGCACCTTCTTTCATTCCAAGCGAACATAAAAGATCCGCTACCTTAGCGCCCGGTTCAACCAGAATAAAAAAGTGATGAAGTTCTAAATTCATCAATAGTTTCCAAATATGTTATTTAATATTAAAGATGAAATGAAACCAAAAAAATATGCCCATTTTGCTTAACAGTCTTTTTATCCATATTTCAAATATGCTAAGGTATTTTAGAAATCTCTTATACCAACTGTTAACACTCAGTAAAACTTACCGCAAGCCCACCCAATGATGTCTCTTTATATTTGTGAGACATTTCCAACCCAGTTTGTTTCATGGCTTGAATACAATTATCTAAAGGCATGAAGTGATCACCACTACCTCTAATCGCAAGAGAAGCTGCGGTATATGCCTTTATGGCACCAAAACCATTACGTTCAATACAAGGCACTTGCACAAGGCCTTTGACAGGATCACAAGTCATACCAAGATGATGCTCCAATGCTATTTCTGCCGCATTTTCCACTTGCTCTGGTGTACCGCCACGTACGGAACACAAACCCGCAGCAGCCATGGCAGCTGCAGAGCCAACTTCACCTTGACAACCAACTTCAGCACCAGAAATGGAACTTCTATGCTTAATTAATCCGCCTATTGCGCTAGCGGTAAGCAGAAATTCACGCACCTGTTCATTTGTCCCATTTTCATGAGTAACAAAATAATAAAGAACAGCAGGTATGACACCAGCAGCTCCATTCGTAGGCGCAGTTACCACCATACTACCCGCTGCATTTTCTTCGTTGACAGCCATGGCGTAAGCACATAACCAATCATTAACATTCGCATTCGCAGTGTCGTTTTTAAGGTTCTGATACAGGCTTTTTGCACGTCGTGAAATTTCTAGTCCGCCAGGCAATTTGCCCTCTGTTTTTAATCCCTTTTCAACACACATTTGCATAGAATGCCAAATTCTATCTATTCCGTCTTGAAGATCATTTTCACTTAAATGTTCAAGTTCATTTAATTTTTTTATTTGTGCAATTGACATATGACTTTCCTTCGTCATTCGCAACATACCACTTGCGGAATCGAACGGATATTTACATGATGTATAAGATTCCATTTTAAGTGGTGCTTGAAATAGATTTATATCTGCCAAAGTACTGATAAAACCACCACCAATTGAAAAGTAAGTTTCTGAATATAATTTGTTTTTATTACTATCAATAAGATCAAAGACCATACCATTTGGATGTTCGTGCAAAGGCTCGCCTTTATCAAATATAATATCTACCTTTGGATTAAATGAAATATTGAAATGCTCATCTAAACAAACATGGCTGATTTCCCAAATTTTCGTAACCAATTCTGAAACATTTTTATCAACTAAATTGATCGGCAAATAACCATGCAAACCCAAAGCAACAGCACAATCAGTAGAGTGTCCTTTACCTGTATAAGCCAAAGAACCTTTAAGTGTACAACGAATGAACACATTATGTATTTTTGAGTCAATAATTTTTTGATCTTTAATACAACTCATAAAATCATTTGCAGCAACCATTGGACCAAGCGTATGCGAACTTGAAGGTCCGATACCAATTTTAAATAATTCTAATACGCTGATAAACATGAACGCCCTTATATTCACTCGTGATTTAAATTATTTCTCATTTGACACGACTTCATTAAAAGCAATATTACAGTCAAATACCACTTAGTTTACTTCAATCAGTAGAAAGAAAATACTTTATATATGTCTGGTATTTAACAATATATTGAGAAGCGATTACCAATTGATTTAATTGAAGCAATTAGCAATCTATGCGACATGTTGATTTAGATGCGGATATCTTCTTTGTAATCGAACAGTAAATGTCGAGCCCCTACCTAACTCGCTATCTACACGAATTTCACCGCCTAATAGATGGCTAAGTTTTTGACTAATAGCCAAACCAAGACCTGTACCATCAAATTTTCTTGTGGAACTCGAATCAACTTGAGTAAAACTATCAAATAAATGGTTCATATCGTTCTGTGATATTCCAATGCCTGCATCACTAACGCTAATTTCCACAAAATCAGTTTCTACTTTGTTCAAATATAGACTAATTTTTCCATTGCTAGTAAATTTTGCGGCATTATCAATTAAGTTAATGAATATTTGCTTTAATTTAAAAAAATCCGACTCAAATTCGAAATTTTGCAACTCGCTATCTGCCTCAAGGATATTCCCGTTTCTCTCTATAATGGGATTTAGGGTCATTAGTATTTCATCTAATAAATTTTGGACTGTGAAAAAAGAAACATCTACTTTCATTTTTCCTGCTTCAATTTTTGATATATCGAGAACGGTATTTATTAAATCCAAAAGATGAGTTGCTGATGTTTGTATGCTATGTAAATCCTGAACAAAATTTGGATTATCAATTGTGTCGGCGTCTTCTATCATTAAATCACTGTAACCAATGATCGCATTCAATGGTGTTCGTAATTCGTGACTCATCGTATAAATAAAGTTACTTTTCGCTTTGCTAGCATCCTCAGATTTTAATTTGGCATTTAATAATGCATCTTCTGTTTTCTTACGTATAGTCATGTCTCTTGCAGAGCAAATAATAAACATTCCTGAGTTTAAATTCACAATGCTGAGTTTTAATTCAAGATACAAACAAATATCACGACGCTTACAACCAGCCCATTCAAAGCATAATAACTTTTCTGATTTACTTTCTACTTCGGCTTTCATGTCCAACATCAAGTCTTCCGAAAATAATTTGGAAAACTCTTTCCCAACAACCTCGTCACGCATTATTTTAAATAATTTTTGCGCTTCCCAATTCATATCATGGACACACCAATCTTTATCAATAACAATCAGCGCATCAGCCATATTATTCATAATTTCTGTTTCATAAATTTCATGAGCACTAATTTCTTTGCTACGACTGACTAATTGGGTGCGCATATATTCTAAACTATCAGTTAAACTTTTAATTTCAGATATTTTTGAATCATGGCTTAGGGTAATGTCCACATTACCAGCAGCAATTTCATTTGCCGAATCTCTCAACATAGCGATAGGTTGTGTGAATTTCTTAGCAACATAAACAACCACTATGGCAGATAAAACAAAAAATAAGACCGCATAAAATGCAATTTTTTCAATGGCACTATCCATTTGATATTGCGTGACTGATTCATCGAAACCAAACTGATATAGGCCTGCTACTTTTTCTGATGCATCAAAATATGGACCTACTATGAAATACATATTGTCATCATTCTGACCAAACAGAATATCTTCTTTAAACTTTATATGACTTGATGCTGTCTTTTCAGGGAGGATTTTATCACTGCTGTCAGGTATTAGTTGCGCATATGTTAAATGACCTAAACCAATAAGATCATTAAGATATTGGCTTACTTTTGCTTGATCCTGTTTAATATCTAAAGTAGATAATTGAGCAGATAAGAGTGACGCGGTCGAGCGAGCATTGTCAACAAATTGTGTTGCGTAACCTTCTTCTACAGAGTCCATTACCTGCCCTACAACAAAAGGCAAAATACAAAGATTAATCACAAGTATTGCGGTAACAAGTAATGTACGAAAACTACGAAAAAAGTTCATTTATTTAAACCAATAAAGAGTTTAACCACATATCAATCAAAACAAATATATTTTATCGATAAACATATGATTTGATAGAAAGTTTCAGTGAATCTTATATCGGCATTTGAGCTAAGAAACTAAAATCCTTAAGAAATTTACGAAAATACAATACATCACTTCAAAAACCTTAAACTGAAGAAAATTAAATACTAATTTAATCAACAACTTATTAACAATATATTTTCTCAGCAAATATGCATGCATATTACATGAGAGCGAAAATGATGATGTCACAAGCCTGTGGAGTACTCTCTATTGTGTTAGTGAAAAGGTTGATTGAAATACCCATTCAGCAAAGCATATGAGTATTATCTTTAGGATGAAGGTGCTTCAGAATTTTGCTTTATTCTCACTAACTCCACAAAACAAAACCACAAAAATAAGCTTGCTGCTAAATGCTCTCCCCCTTCCTCCATTAATACACAAGGGAGATTGTATGCCTTAGGTACCCAGATTGCGTGAATATAATCAATTAACACTGCCGAAAACCATAGCAAACTAAGCGCAATAAACAGGTTTATACTTAATTTTCTCACTGATTCTGATGAGGTTTTCCAAAACCGCCAGCCTATTGTACAAAGTATTAATGCGACAATGATACCGTATACTACTTGACCTTGATGGTAGGCACCGGGAACGACCGACTTCATCAGACCGCCCAGCATTTTTCCACCTACAATTTCATGAAATCGTATCCAGTCATCTAAAAACAGAAAAAAAGCAAGAAAGGACCAAAATAGCAATAGCTTTGAATCAAACTGTCGAGCCAAATAAAACAAAATGATACTCGATGAAATAAATTTGAAATACTGAAATATTTCGCCATAACCACCGTCATAGCTAGTTTTAAAATTCTTATTGTCTAAAATATGAACCGAATAAAACACATGCAATATGAGAAAAACAACATCAATAAAGATAAATGCAACTAAAGCAAGTGTTGTTTTTTTTAATACAATTTCGTACTTTGAATTATAAGTATTCAAACGATCTCAACTCTAAGTTGTACACTTGATAGATCTAAAAAATATGCTTTAAACCATCGACCACTTTAAAGAATACATTAAGTTTCTAATTAATAGTTTAACTATGTTTCCGAACGCAAGTGACAAGAAGAGAGCTGTTTAATAATTTTATTAACCCCCAAAGACTGCAATCTGTCCATATTCTGCTCTGGAATAGCATCAATATCTGGATGAAATGTCCTCGCCCTCTCAACACTCTCTTCTCTAATTAGATGGAACATTGGATATAGAGAACGATTTGTATAATTGCGAACATCGTCACTCGACAGATTCTCAAAACAATAATCAGGATGAAAGCTAGCGATTTGAATCACACCTTCCAATGCTAATTTTTCCAAAATTACATCAACCAATGAAAGAAACTGATTGTAATCTTCAAAATTCTCGAAACAATTTGGTACTAATAATACAGATGTTTCAATTTCTGCAGGATCTGCATCACGTAGTAAAATTAACTCATTAACAACATCATCAACCAAAACTGCTTCATTTTCTGCAGGCGAGACAAAATATCGAATTTTATCTTCAGAAAAAGGCTTTGCTGCAAAAGGACAAAAATTATTACCAATTACAATCGTCTTTATCCAACGCCGTGTTTCCTCAATAATTGTTTCATCTGTATTATTCAATTAATTCAACCTTATCTGATAACAAAACTTTACCTTCACTAATCACTTTACAACAAACACCACCACGCCAATTTTTTAATAAAGCATCAAACAACCCTGGCATTGCTTCATTCATTCGTGAACAAGGATCTGTTTCTCCAGTAATTAACAATTTAACATCGCCTATTTTAATCACTTTACCCGTCGACTCATACAAATCAATATCATCAACTAATAAATTTGCCCGACGGGTTAACCAGTCTAGCTCTTGATTCATCTCACTACATGCCTGTAGCCAGGCTTTATTACTCAATACGGTGACTTGCCGCCTTCCTGGCTTACCTCGAAAATCGTGTTCAACACCATGTGATTTTGTAACCTGCGCAACGTGTAATGTCTGCATAGGTTTGCGTTTTGCCGATCTTATGGCAATTCCCGTTAATCTGGACACGTAAATACCTTAAACCTCAAATAACTAGAACATTAATCAATCTAGCCATGAAGATCAATTCTGAAAATACACGAAAATTTTGATAAATACTAATCACTTATATTAACTATGGCTATAGCTGTGATATTAAGCAACAATTCAGTGATCAAGTCTAGATTGATTAAATACAAACCGGAATTATCATAAGAACTATAAATATTCGGGCGGGAATGTAGATATGAGAGTCAATTCTTCATTATAAAAAATAATTTAGATTTGTCACATAATTACAAAAATAAAAAAACAATTCGCGTCTTTCGTAATTAACTATCGTCTTATGATCATAGAATTATCACACTTAACGAATATGCTTTTCTAAGGAGTAACCTTATGAATATCGTTCTCAGGCTAAATCTTCCATTGGTTAAAACGAGCTTCTTAACTTTACTTTTAACGATAATCATATTTCTATCTGCATGTTCAGATTCTCAAATTTCAAACCCTAACGCCGAACGACCTGTAGATTATACGAATAGCCAAAGCTCTGTTGACCCAAGCGCGCTGGTTCCCACCGGACCAAATGGAATCATCTTGAGCCCTCAAACAGATCTACGCGTAACCACGGGTGATAGTGTTAACTTCACAGCAACTGCAAACGATTCTTCCGGCGACACTAATATTTCATACATTTGGGATTTTGATAATGTACAAGCCAATAGCACTGTTCAAAACCCTGGTTTAGTCACATTTTTAGTCCCAGGTCGATACGAAATCGAACTTACGGCGATAAATAGTTCTGGGCAAGCCGATTCAACAGCTGACACTCGAAAAATAATAGTGGAATCCAACTCTCCTCAAACAGATCACGAACCGATCGCATCTATTGATTCACCCGTTGGAGACATAGCAATCAATGTAGGCGATACAATCGAATTTTCTGGTAGTGGCATTTCTCCTATCGCAAATAATCCGATGACTTTTCTTTGGAACTTTGGTGATATCTTAGCAGACAATACTGTTGCAGAACCTGGCAACATTCAATTTAATCAAGCTGGTGAATTTATTATTAGTTTGATGGTTACGGACAGTACAGGTTTAGTGAGTGTGGCGCCTGCGTTGGTGACTATCACGGTTAATCCGATTGGTTCAGAAAATTTACCGCCTGTTGGAATTATTACCTCACCTGCCGGCAATTTAAGAATAGATCCTGGGGAAGGCATTTATTTCGCTGGCGACGCAACAGACCCAGATGGTAACGAACCCATCAGTTATGCTTGGGATTTTGCTGGTGTTATTCCTGTAAGCACTTTGGCCATACCTGACAGAGTTGTTTTTTCTGATGTCGGCACATATATCATTAGTTTAACAACAACCGATTCATTAGGGCTAGCCGATCCGAATCCTCCTCAAGTGACAATCACTGTCGGTGATACTTCCATTCCTCAAGCGCCTGTCTTATCCAACGCAATTTTATCACCAGAAACTGATATGACCATCGAACTAGGACAGGCAATTAACTTTAGCGGTGCAGCGGCAAACGAAACGACTGTCGGCCCACTGAATTATTTATGGACATTTGATGGTGTAACAACTAATTTCGTGGATCAAAATCCCGGAGAAGTCTTCTTCAATGAGGCAGGTATTTTTACCGTAAAACTAACAATCGCTGATGCGAACGGAAACATTATTACTCACGATGATATGCGAACCATAACCGTAGTTGATCCTCAAGCCTTAAGCGTTGATATTCTTGAGCCTGGTAATGACTTAACAATTAATTTGGGTGAAACAATTAGTTTTTCAGCAAGTATTACAGATCCAATTGGAAATGTAGACTTTGCAACATTATGGACATTTGATGGAGCTGCACCCGACTCTGCACTAATAACACCAGACCCTGTTGTGTTCGATATGGCAGGTATATTTGCCATAAATTTAAATGTAACAGATCCTTTAACTGAACGAACCGCAAATGCTAAAGCACGAACAATTACCGTTATCGATCCCAACACGTTACAAGCGAACATTTTAACGCCAGCTAGTAACTTAACTATAAATATCGGTGACATTGTTAATATTACGGGTGAAGTGATTGATCCTGTTGGCAGCACAGCAATTGAATACCTTTGGGATTTTAAAGGCGCTGCACCAAACGCTACGGTAATGTCTCCTGGAGATATAAGTTTTGAAACAGCTGGCATTTTTAATATTGAATTTAGTGTTTTAGATACAGTAGATCTTCGTACAGCACAATCTAATGCGGTAGAAATTCATGTATTGGATACCAATGCACTACAAGCAAATATTCTCACACCAAGCAATGATATGCTTATCCATCAAGGTGATTCCATCGACTTTAGTGCTGAGGTAATTGATCCACTAGGTACAAACCCTCTAACGTATTCTTGGGAATTTGATATAGCTGATGGTATATCATCTGAATTAAACCCCGGTTTAATTTTGTTTGATGCTGAGGGTGAATTTGAAGTGACTTTTACCGCATCTGATGCAGCTACATCGCGCGTATCAAATACCGTAATACGCCATATTTTGGTTACCCCGCCGTTAGAAGTCGCTCCACCTATAACTCCCGGTCCAGACCCTGTTCCAACTGCACCTCAAGGCATCATAGAGTCTCCTGTGGGAGATATGACGATAACAGTAGGTAGTGTTATTATTCTGGAAGCTTCGGGAATTAATCCAGTTAATACTCCACTGAATTATAATTGGGATTTCAACGGGGCACTTAATTTACAAGTTAAAAATCCAGGCGCTGTTAAGTTTACTACTACGGGCGAATACATCATCACACTCATTGTCAGTAATGAAGATGGCATTGTAGACCCCAATCCACCCTCAATCATAATTACTGTCAACTAAAAATAAAAGACATACATATTCTCAAAAATTGCCAACTACAGTGCAAACAATCATAATCTCCATCATGGCTGTAGTTGGACAAATACCCGCGCTTAACAAAAGGCCAATTTAAATGTTCATAATATAAAACATTAAGGACAATATTATTTTGAATTAATGGGAATTTGAAAACATATAACAGCGCCACCTCCATCAGAGACGTCTTCTGCCCAAATATGCCCCTTATGCAACTCGATAATTTCCTTACTTATCGCCAATCCTAATCCTGTACCACCCACACGATTTTCTTTCTTCTTACTTTGGGTATATTTATTAAAAATACTTTCGCGCTCTTCTTTTATTATTCCTTTTCCTTGATCAATTACGCAAACTTGTATGCCTGGAATAGCTTCCACTCCCTTTGTTCTAGGAGCAAGCATTTGTGCGCTAATATTAATGCGAATGAGTCCTGACACTGGACTAAATTTAACAGAGTTGGATAGTAAGTTTATAATTACTTGGTGTATCTTTGTACTATCACATAAAGAAACTGGTACAACTTGATGAACATCCAATTCACATCGCAATTTTTTGTCATTCAATTGCGGTTGTATCTCACTTAAACATTGTTCAGATATTGATTTCAAATTTACAGCTGCATATTCTAGAACCGTTTTATTAGCTTCTAATTTAGAAATATCAAGCAAACCATTAATCAATTTCAACATACGGTTTGCACTATCATGTATGGACTGAAAATACTGTTGAATTTTTTCTGTGGGGGCAGTTGCTATTTTTTTCAATCCTAGCGCTGAGAAACTAACTATACTATGCATTGGAGTACGCAATTCATGTGTCATATTCGCTAGAAACTCAGATTTTTCTTGATCTGATTTTTCAGCTTGTTCTTTTTCTTTTACAAGAGATTGTTCATACTTTTCTCGTTTAGTAATATCATTAACAATAATTGAATATAGATTCTTGCCATTAGCATTAATTTTTGACATCGTTATTTCAGCGGGAAATTTATCACCATTTTTTCGTCTAGCATGCATATTACCACGCAATTTCAACTTACTATTTATCCTTACCGAATCAAAATATTTGTTAAATTTCTTATTATGATTATTTTTAGCTTTACTTGGAAATATTTCTATTAAAGGACGCCCAACAATCTCCCCTTCATCATAACCAAAAAAAACTTTAGCATTGTTATTAAACTGAGTAATATTCTGATTTTCGTCAATATAAACGATTGCATCTGCTACACTATCTAATAATAGACTTACATCATTTTGACTTTTCTCTAACTCTTTGGTGCGGGAATGAACTTTTTCTTCAAAATTATCTTGATGATCTCTTAGTTCTCCAATCACGTTATTTCTAGAGATGACAAAAGGTTTAATGACAAAAAAATAGGTAAAAGGCAAAATAACGGCGACAAGGAATACTGAACTCAAGAAAGTTTCGATGTATGGATTGATATCAGGCAATACTAAATCTGCTGATATCATGGTAGCGAACTGTACAACTAAAATTACTGAGATTATGCGTAAATTGATTTGCGAATTACTGATTGGTTGTTCAAAATGTGCATCTTTAATATTCATAGCAACCGATTCACTCTATGGGTTGAAAAAACTTAAAAGAAAGACAAAATTTTAATCAGGTATTTTATATACATTAAATTGTGGATCATATGGATAATGTAGAAACAACAAAACCAATGCAATATAACTTATAAATGCTCCGTAATTCAATAAATTTAAACTCAAAATTATGATATGGCCAAATCAAGCAAGTCCCTACACATGCATATTTGAAAATAAAAAACATTTACATAGGCATATTTACCAAAAAATCGACTCGCAATAAAATCCTAATTCAAACCAAAAAATTATGCTAAACAACCTATTATCTAATATATCTATCTATGAATCGATCCACATGACCCCAAAACCATTCTTGCATACGATGATACCAAGCGCGCCTTATCCAATTTTCCAGTAAATATTGCTTACTTTCAGAAAAGTCTTTCTCAAGCATTTGAGTTACAGAATCAACAAAATCCTGATCCTCTACTTCCTGATTTGCTTCCAAGTTCCAACGAAAATTCCATCGATCGATGTTGCTAGATCCAATTGAAACCCAAGCATCACATAACAAAACCTTTTGATGCATAAACCGTGGTTGATATTCGTAGATCTTCACTCCTTCTTTCAACAAATTGTAATAAAATCGTCTTGCTGCCAATCGAATAACAGGATGATCTGATATTGGTCCTGGCAATAATAAGCGAACATCCACTCCTCGTTTAGCTGCACGACCCAACGCCCATCGGATATTAAATGACGGTACAAAATAAGCCGTGGCAATCCAACAAGTTCGTTCTGAGTTCCGAATACGTTTTAAAACCGAACTTTTAATACCTCGCCGAGCACTACCTAGGGCACAAATAACTCGACTGGGGACAATTTGATTGGGCTTAATCTCTGGGTTTGATATTGCTGGTAAATTGATATTTGCATGTATTTCCCAAACATGGCTAAAAGCTTTAACCCAGTCTCGAACGCATTCTCCTTTGACTGAAATCATCGTTTCTCGCCAACCAGGTTTAGCTCTATCAAAGGTTTGAAAATCATCAGTTATACCTGCGCCACCGACAAAGGAAACCGTTTGATCGACCACCAAAAGTTTGCGATGATCACGAAACAAATTACGGCGAAACGCACCATACTTTAATGGGTTGTAATAACTAATCAAAATATTTTTATGTTCTAGGCGTTTTCTATCTTTAGATTTTAAACCACGACAACCAAAGTCATCTAATAACAAATAAATTTTTACATCTTGGTTGGCTGATTCAATAAATGCATCAATAAATTGGTTCGCTACAACACCCGATTCAAATAGGTACATCTCCAACAGTACATAGTATTTTGCATCTGCAATTGCCGCCAACATAGCAGGAAAAAATGATTCCGCATTGATATGCAGTTGAACCTGATTATAATTACGCCACGGGCTTACTGTTAACGCTAATGCGCTGTGAACTGTATTTAAATTCGTTTGTCGCTTGGCCATGCGTAAAAAAAGATACCTAGACCAGTTGCCGCTAATAACCAGCTAATCATGGGTATATCAGTGATGGATATGCTACTTTGGATGGAAAACCCTGCTAACATCGTTGCGGATAAAAAGAATACTGATGCAATGATTACGATATGCAATTTCTTAATTGAATTCTGCATTTCTTTTTGCATTACCAAAGCGAGTTTATCTCGTTCACTTTGGTCCTGATGATATTTTTTCATCTGTTCCATGGATTCATATAATAATCCAGGCATTTCCGGTAATTTCTCTACCCAATGCGGTGCATTAATACCAAATTTTTTGAACATTGCCCGAACGCCAATTTGTTCACTCATCCAGCGCTCTAGGAAGGGTTTAGCCGTTTTCCACAGATCTAGATCCGGATTTAATTCGCGTCCTAAGCCCTCTATATTGAATAGGGTTTTTTGTAAGAGTACTAGTTGAGGTTGTACTTCCATATCAAATCGACGCGCAGTTTGAAATAAGCGTAATAAAAGTTGGCCAAAGGAAATTTCTTTTAAGGGTTTTTCAAAAATTGGCTCACATACAGATCGAATTGCTGATTCAAATTCGTCTACACGCGTACTGCCAGGTACCCATCCAGATCTGACATGCAGTTCCGCCACTCGACGATAGTCTCGATTGAAAAAAGCGAGAAAATTTTCTGCCAAATAACGTTGATCCTCAGGATTTAAAGTACCCACAATGCCAAAATCAACAGCGATATACTTACCTTCAGGTGAAACAAAGATGTTACCTGGATGCATATCTGCATGAAAAAAATTATGCTTAAAGACTTGAGTGAAAAATATTTCTACTCCATCTTCTGACAATTTTATCAGATCAACATCTAACTCTTTCAACTTATCAACATCACCAATAGGTGTGCCATTAATTCGCTCCATCACCATGACAGATTTACGCGTGAGAGGCCAATAGACCTCAGGAATATACAATAAATCTGAATCGAGAAAATTACGACGTAATTGAGTTGCCGATGCCGCTTCACGCTGCATATCCAGCTCATCATGAATCGTTTTTTCGTATTCTTTGATTACTTCAACAGGACGTAAACGTCGACCATCATGCCAGTATTTTTCCGCTAACCCAGCCAACACATAAAGCAAAGCAATATCACGTTTAATCGTTTTTATAATGTCAGGCCTAACTACCTTAACAATAACTTCTTTTCCATCATGCAAACGTGCAACATGTACTTGAGCAATAGATGCAGAAGCTAACGGTATCTCGTCAAAATATTCAAATATCTCATTAATAGGCTGACCATAAGATTCTTCAATAACCTCAATCGCTACATCACCGGGAAAAGGTGGTACTTTGTCCTGTAATTTGGCTAATTCTTTCGCAATTTCTGGTGGTAACAAATCGGGGCGAGTTGATAACATTTGGCCAAGTTTTACAAATATTGGCCCCAAGTCTTCCAAGGTATATCGAATTCGTTCACCCAAAGTGCCTTGATCTTTTTTATCAAACCAGCGCCAGGGCAATAGCTTTTGTACAAATTGAATCGGACGTAACAAATGAATGGAAAAGACTAAATCATCCAGGTTATTTTTTGCTAAAATTCGATTGATGTATATTAAACGTAATAATTGTTTTATGGGGATCAAAACTTAGGAAGCCTTTATTATTTTTTCTAGTCGCAATGCTAATCGTTCAGTATCAGATCTCAACTCATCTATTTCATCAACAAACCGTTCAACTTCAACAGAATTGACGATATCTAACGTTTCTTCCTGAAAATATTCACCAGTGGTATTACTTAATGAATCTATCGAATTAATCGCCCAATTGGAGAATCCTCGAAAAATATCACCTAATTGATGCGCCGCCACATCACCGACCACTTTTGAGAGAGGCTCTTCCCAATCGATTTCCAAGCCATCGAGTATTCGTTGAAATTTCTGACCAAGTTCCATATCACCATCAATAGTGACTTCACCCTTAAATAGGGTAGATCGATCATCGCTAATTGCCGTTTTTAACATAGATAATGGCGTACCACGAATCCAAGTATCTACATTTTCTTCTGTTGAAGCTAAGACTTGCACTCCATCAGCATTAGGCGCAAGATAAAAACTAATTTCAATGCCAAGCAATTCAATACCAATAATATTGCCTTGTAAGGCAATCATTTTCTGATAGCTTTCATCATCAAGTTTTAATGCGCGATTAATTGCTATTTCCATCAACGAAACCGCAGGGTCTGGTAACTTCATCTCAGTTCATCCACTAATTCTCGTAACGATTTTTGAGATTCATCCTGACTCAAATGGGAAGAATCCACGACGACAATTGTACCTGCAATTTTATCGTGAAAACCTTGCTTTTTCTTATCCCAAGCTATCCAGAAAAAACCTAAACCTAGAGGTATTAATGAAACAAAGTAACTTAAATAACGAATTAATGCCTGCAATGGCTTCACACGCTGCTTGGTTTTAGCATCAATGACATGACAACCAAGTACGAGTTTGCCAGGGGTACCCAAAAATCTCACCCACATGAATATGGTGATAGCTATCACTATTATTTGTTCAATAAAACCTTTATCCGACTGCACATTTAAAACACCATCTTGCATTGTGATTTGCATACCACTATCACCGAAAAACAAAGCATGTATTACAAGTAAAATTATTGAAAAAAAAACAGTGTCTATCAACGATGCAACACAACGCCGCCAAAAACCAGCATAGTACTCATCGTCAAATGTCAAAATTTGTAACCCCGGTGCAAGGCAACTATACCACCACTCATATTGACATAATCACAACGATCAAATCCTGCATCGCTCATCATATCCCGTAATGTTTGTTGGTCGGGGTGCATCCGAATAGATTCTGATAAATATTGATAACTCTCTTCATCATTCGCAATGACCTTGCCCATTTTGGGCAAGATTTTAAATGAATAAAAATCATATATTTTGTCTAAACCTGGTAACACAGGTTTTGAAAACTCTAATACCAACGCTTTGCCACCGGGTTTCAATACACGATACATCGAAGCCAAAGCTTGATCTTTATGAGTCACATTACGCAGACCAAAAGCGATAGTAATGCAGTCAAAATAATTATCTGGAAAAGGTAAACTCTGAGCATTGGCTTGAACAAATTCTACGTTACCTATAATTCCCTTATCTGTTAATCGATCACGACCAACACCCAACATAGAATTATTAATATCGGATAGTACAACTAATCCAGTCTCACCAACCTGTGGGGCAATCTTAGATGCCAAGTCGCCCGTTCCACCAGCAAGATCCAACATTTTTTGTCCGGGCCGAGGCCGAACATATTCCATGGTAATTCGCTTCCAAATACGATGAATACCAAATGACATAACGTCATTCATAATGTCATAGTTATCTGCAACTGAATGGAATACTTCAGCCACTTTTTTGGCTTTTTCTTCGGTCTTTACCTGAGCATAACCAAAATGTGTTGTATCTTCAGACTTTTTATTTTGCTCTGCCATAATCGTTTAGTTCGCTGCTTTTCTTTCATGACCAGCTTCTTTTAATCGGTCAAGATAATCCTGCCAATACTCATCATGGTTAACACCCAGATTATATAACTCAGTCCAAGAAAATAAGCCGGTAGCATGACCATCAGAAAAGGTTGGCTTAATCGCATAACTGCCAATAGGTTCAATAGTTTCGATATTGACATCTTCTTTGCCAACTTGAAGCGTTTCCTGCCCAGGGCCATGTCCTCGCACTTCCGCAGAAGGAGAATAAACACGAAGATATTCACATGTCATATTAAAATGACTGCCATCATCAAAAGAAACTTCCAATACTTTGGAGTCTTTATGTAACTTTATTTCGGTAGGTGTTGGTTCACTCATTTATCATTCCTTACAATATGTAGCGGCTTAAATCTTCATCTTTCACCAATGTAGATAACTGTTCATCCACATAAGCACGAGTCACTTTAATCGTTTCTCCATTTTTATCTGATGCAGAATAAGAAACCGTTTCCAGTAAACGCTCTAGTACCGTATGCAAGCGGCGCGCACCTATGTTTTCTGTTCGCTCATTGACTTCCCAAGCAACTTCTGCAATTCGCTCGATACCATCATCATTAAACTCAAGATTCACACCTTCAGTACTCATCAAAGCAATGTACTGCTCTGTCAGTGATGCATTTGGTTCAGTCAAAATTCTGACAAATTCGCTGGTTCCTAAAGCTTGTAGTTCTACGCGAATAGGCAAACGGCCTTGTAATTCGGGAATTAAATCGGATGGTTTTGTTAAATGGAATGCACCTGATGCGATAAATAATATGTGATCCGTTTTAACCATGCCATGTTTGGTTGAAACAGTGCAACCTTCAACTAGTGGTAATAAATCTCGTTGCACACCTTCGCGTGACACATCCCCACCACCACTATTTTCCGTGCGCTTACAAATCTTATCCATTTCGTCAAGAAACACAATACCGTTTTGCTCGACATTTTGTAATGCATTACCTTTGATATCATCTTCATTAACTAACTTGGCAGCTTCTTCGTCGGTTAATAATTTTATCGCTTCTTTAACATTGACTTTACGCGTTTTAGTTTTGCCGGTATTTAAATTTTGAAACAATCCCTGAATCTGGCTACTCATATCTTCCATGCCAGGCGGCGTCATAATTTCCACACCCAATTGCTCACTCACATCAACTTCAATAACTTTATCATCCAACTTGCCTTCTCGAAGCATTTTTCGAAAACGTTGACGAGTACTTGAATCTTCACTGCCATCATCAAAATCACCACGAGCTGGTCTCAACAAAGCATCCAAGACTCTATCTTCTGCAGCATCTTCTGCACGAGATTGCACTTGTTTTTTTGCTTCTTCACGAGTCAATTTTATTGCGGCATCCACCAAGTCTCTGACAATAGACTCAACATCGCGACCAACATAACCAACTTCAGTAAATTTCGTGGCTTCAACTTTGATAAAAGGTGCTTGAGCCAAACGCGCTAAACGGCGAGCAATTTCTGTTTTCCCTACTCCTGTAGGGCCAATCATCAAAATATTTTTTGGTGTTATTTCATTACGTAGCTCTTCATCTAGCTGACTTCTACGCCAACGATTTCGTAATGCAATGGCCACAGCGCGTTTCGCATCTTGTTGGCCAATAATGTGATTATCTAATTCCTGTACGATTTCTCTAGGAGTCATATTTGACATATTTTTCTACTTCTTCTCAGATTCTAGTGATTCAATAGTAAGTGAGGCGTTTGTATAAATACAAATATCGCCAGCAATACTCAGGGATTTTTCCACAATATCTTGTGCCCCAAGTTCTGTGTTATCAAGTAAAGCTCTTGCCGCAGATTGAGCAAATGGACCACCCGATCCAATGGCAATCAAACCATCTAGCTCTGGCTCAATAACATCGCCATTTCCGGTAATTATTAATGACTCTTGTGCATCTGCAACGGCAAGCAATGCTTCTAGCTTTCGTAACATCCGATCTGTTCGCCAGTCCTTCGCCAACTCAACTGCAGAACGCACTAAATTACCGGAATGTTTTTCTAGCTTAGCTTCGAATCGCTCAAAAAGCGTAAATGCATCAGCAGTTCCGCCAGCAAATCCAGCAATAACTCGACCATTATATAAACGACGCACTTTTCGTGCATTACCTTTCATCACTGTATTGCCCAAGGTCACCTGACCATCACCACCGATAACCACTTTATCTCCGCGTCTTACAGAAAGAATGGTTGTACCTCTAAATTGTTCCAATAGAATTCCTCACATATAATTTATTCATAGTAACTACTCAGATAATAACCAGAACGAAGCGTTTGGTGCTAAACCGACATCAGAAACCTTTTGTCCGTATGGATGTGGGCATTGAGTGCCCATGGACGAGTTCACTGCGTGTTTCTGATACCAAACGCGGACCGATGACGAATAGACTAAATAATTACAAAGTTATTGGATTTTACACAATTATCCGAGAAAAATCAGTGCAAGAAAGCGGAAAAGAGATTTATGCTGGTTTCTTTTTAGCCCGGGGGTGAGCCTGATCATAAACTTGAGCAAGATGTTGATAATCAAGCTGGGTATAGATTTGGGTTGTCGTCAAGTTTGCATGCCCTAACAACTCTTGAACTGAGCGAATATCCCCACTGGATTCAAGTAAATGACTCGCAAAACTGTGTCTTAGCCGATGTGGGTGCAAACCTGTATTTAAACCCTGCTTTTTACCCCAATATTGCAAACGTGCTTGAACACTGCGCGGTGAAATTCGTGTGCCTTTTTTAGTAATAAACACAGCAGATTGCTCTAATTTCACCCAACTCGATCGAATTGCAAGCCATTTCTCCAATGCTAATATCGCCATTTTCCCTAAGGGCAACTGACGAACCTTATTCCCTTTACCTGTCACTCGCAAACTAAAATCCGACAAATCTAAATCGTCTAGATTAACACCAATTAATTCTGATAAACGCAATCCGCTACCATATAACAATTCCAACATGGCAAGATCTCTGAGCAGTATGGGATCAGATTCATTTTTTGCAAAAAGTTGCTGCACCTGATCCACATCAAGTACTTTAGGCAAGTGTTTTTCAACTTTTGGTGATTTTACGCCTTCGACTGGATTGGCCATCAACATATTTTCTCGCATTAAATAGCGAAAAAAACTACGCAAGCTGGACAATTTGCGTTGAATACTTTTAGCAGATTGCTTTTGCTGATGCAGATACCCAATATATTGTCTTGAATGATGAACGGTAACGGCTTGCCAGTTCTTTAATTCATGTTTGGATATGAAGTTAAGAAAATCATCTAAATCACGCTGATAGGCAGCGCAAGTATGCGGGGAATATCGCTTTTCATTTTCGAGATAATGAAAAAAACACGCTAGTGATTGTTTCATTAAACACTATTTTAAATAATGTTTTATCACCGCAGAAGAGATATCCCCAAGAGAAGAGAGGAATGCGGTACTCATGCCTGCTTTAAAATGATCTACATTCGCGCTAGATATTGCTAACATTCCAACAGGGTCTGAATCGACAAGTGGAATCAGCGCCATAGATTTTACTTCAACAGCATTATCTGCAAACAAAAAGTTTAATTGCTGCGTATTAAAGCGGCCACATATCGCTTGTTTATGCGCTAAAAATTTTCCGAAATTTTCCAATCCACTATCGGTACGAGAAATGAATTCAGGCTGCTCATCCGGACAAACAAAACTTTCTTTAAATAAAACAATTCTCACATGATTCGCAGAAAAGTTGTCACGTAATTGTTGTTGGAGAATACCGATATAACTATTCAGCGTTTTAGTGGCAATTAAGTGAATACTGAGTTGATGTAATTTATCAACAATACTTTCGTTGTCACGCGCAATTTCCACCAATTCTCGAATACGCTCACGATGTTGTTTGTTTTCTTGTCGAATTAATGCAACCTGACGCTCAATCAAAGAAACAGCACCACCAGAAGGATGCGGCACTTCTAATTGCGTGAGTAATTCTGGATGCTCAACAAAGAACTCAGGATGAGTATGCAAATAATTCTCTACATCGTTTGCACTACACAATGCAGTGACGGCATTTTCACCAGTTTTCATCTGAGTCGTCATGTAAATCCCTTTTGGAGGAGGAGCCAAAAAACTACTTTATATTATAAGAGTATAATTCAGAAAACGCACAAAAACCATCTACCTAAGGTAGATATGCTTATATTTTAAACCAACTCACCCGGAATTTGCACATCTCCTTCAAAAACAAAGCTTGCAGGCCCTGTTAAAAACACAGAAGAGTCGCTGCCATGCCATTCAATCGTTAAATCACCACCGGGCAGACTCACGATGACAACATCTTCTAAGTGGCCCCAAAGATGCCCAATAACAACTGCAGCACATGCACCAGTACCACAAGCAAGAGTCTCTCCGGAACCACGTTCGAATACTCTTAATTTAATATGCTTACGATTTAGGACCTGCATAAATCCAATATTCGCGCGCTGAGGAAAGCAAACATGAGATTCCATCTGCTCCCCCAGCTGAAGCACTGGTGCACTTTTTACATCCTCGACTTCAATAACACCATGAGGGTTGCCCATAGAAACTGCGCCAAACTGAAGCATTTCATTGGTTAGCTTGACGCAATATGTCTCAGACTGTTGATCAAAAGCTAAAGGAATATCCGAAGGTTTAAATCGTGGTGGCCCCATATCAACTCGCACTTCATTACTCGAGTCAACATGCAACACAATGGTGCCATTATTGGTTTCAACGCGAATTTCATTCTTATCTGTCAGACCTTTTTCACGTACAAATCGTGCAAAACATCTCGCTCCATTTCCACATTGCTCAACTTCACCGCCATCCGCATTAAAAATACGGTAGCGAAAATCTACGTCAGAACTCACTGGTCGCTCAACCAACAAGATTTGATCACACCCTACACCAAAGTGACGATCAGCTAAAAAGCGCATTTGGCTTTGACTTAAATCAATAGATTGATTGATTGCATCCAGCACAACAAAGTCATTACCAGTACCATGCATTTTTGTAAATTTTATATTCATAGGAAAACTCTAATACTACGTGTAATCTAGTGCTTAGTGTATGCCATTTTCGTGGAAATCACCATTATTGCCAGCTTTTCTCAACACCAAATAGAGTGACTTTAAAAAATAGTAAGTTTAAGTTGTTCAGAAAAACCTGGCAAATTCATCTCTAATTCATGAATATCAAAAGGTAATGATTTATGTAAAATTGATTCCCGTATATTCCACTCATTAAGAGCGTAATATTTAGAAAAATCGATTTCTTTTTTGGTATGAAGATATACTCTTGAATATTGTGTTAAGCCAATACTTAGCTCACTGCTTAACAGGTCGCTTTTGTAATTTCCGCTGTAAAGTTCTTCGATGCATGTCCATAGCACGGGCCGCCGCAGAAATATTACCATCATGTTCCTGCAAAACTTTTTGTATATGCTCCCACTCCATGCGTTGTACTGAAAGTGGGTTTTCTGCGGGTCTTACTTGGTCATCTCCCTCAACTTTACCAAAAGCAGCAATAATATCTTCAACTTCAGTGGGTTTAGTTAGATAATGAATCGCCCCTAATTTAATTGCTTCAACAGCTGTTGTAATACTAGCGTAGCCGGTTAACATAATCGTTCGTGTGTCTGGAGACAATTCTTTTATTTTTTTTACTAAAGATAAACCGGATTCTTCACCGATACGTAAATCGACAACAGCAAAATCAAAGTCAGTCTCTTCAATTTTATCCACAGCAACATTGATATCACAAGCAAACTCTACTTGATAACCTTCACGCGACAAACTGCGACTGAGAATTTCACAAAATACTTCTTCATCATCAACAAGTAGTATTGATTGTACGCTCACAATGAATCCTTATTCAACTAGTGGAACGATGATTCGCGTCGTCATTCCACCACCCTCTCGATTTGATAAATTTACACTACCGCCAAAACGTTCAATAATTGTATGTGATAAAAATAATCCTAACCCCAATCCTTGCTCTTTTTGACTCACAGGTATTTTACCAAGTTTATGCTTTATATCTTCTGACAAACCATTTCCACGATCACGAATTTCCATAACCAATTGCTTATTATTCCAAGCAGCATCCCATTCAATATCTTGAGGGGAAACATCCGCGGCATTATCTAATATATTCATGATAGCTTGCGTCAGGGTTCTATCGTCTAAAATACTGGTTTGAATTTCTACCCCGTCCCAACGCGTTTCAACTTCAACATCCGGTCTTACGGCTTGCCAAGTGACCAAAACATTTTTTAGATATTCCGAGACTAAAGTTATCGTACCTTCTGAAATATTAATTGCACCCGCTGAAGCAGACAAATTTGATAACGCTTCTTTACAACGATCAATTTGATTTTTTAATGAATCCAAATCTTTGGTTATCTGACCAGGCACATCACTAATTTCTTTCTTAAGCTCATTCACCAATAAATTCATCGTTCCAAGCGGTGTTCCTAACTCATGAGCTGTACTGGCAGCAAGCGTACCCAGCTCAATAATTTGACGATCACGTAAAGCATCTTCTTTGGCTTTAACTAACAAATCCTGTTGGGATCTAATAGTATTGCCCATTTTAACAACGAAGTGAGCAACTAATCCCGCACTTAACGCAAAAGCCATCCACATGCCAAGTATGTGTGTATTAAATTCATCATCCATCTTGTGTTCAGCATGCATCATATCTATCGGTTGATATTGAAACATTAAAAAAGTGTAAGCAATAAAGGTAATAGCCGCGAACATCCAGGAAAAACGTGCGGGCATCACTGTAACGGAAATAATTATCGGGAATATAAATAAGGTTATAAAAGGATTTGAAGCACCACCCGTTAGATAAAGTACGATAGTTAACGCAGCAACATCAACTAACAAATGCTTAAATATTTCATTGTCTGATGACTCATCATAGCGTTTTAGTCTCAACCAAACATAAACATTGAATGCACTTAAGCCAAGTAATTCCAGTATCAATGGCGCTAGGGGCAAGTCTAAACGCATATAAAAAACCGCAATATAAGTGGCTATTATTTGAACAACAATAAATAGGCACCTTAAAATATAGAGGTGACGTATATGGAGATAATTTGCATTAAAATAAGCGTTTAAGTTGGAGCTAGTCATCGTGGTATTCTTCTTGTGTAAGCTCAAAATATTGGCCGTCTAATATATCATTAGCAGATCAAACATCACAACATTGCTAAAACACGAACATGGTTCAGACATCTTTCATACCGAATTTAATATTCGATTTTCAGACCTTTTGGATAGATAAAACTACACTGGTATCACCAACTAGAACTGTATAAAATTCAGTTGGTGATACCAGAGTAAAAAACTGAAGCGCCTTAAAAGCAAGGGAGGGCTAGGCTTCTTCAGTTAAGAGAGGATGAAAAGACTCTTATTATAAGTTCGGAGTAATAATCTGTCGTGTGACAAATTGTCGCACTACGTAATTTTTTGAATTATCTATGTTCTATTCTGCAACTGCCACATTCAGTTCTTCGATGATCTTTAAACCATTCCCATAGTCTTGGTTATATAATATTGTGCCATCACCATCAATAACCACAGTCACACCCATACCCCCATGAAACTGATCCTTAACAAGATTCTGAAAATCTGACAGAACTTCCAATCCCCAACTATCAGATATGTTATTTTCCTTTTCAATGACGGTATCTGCCAAAGATCCAGATACATAATCAACAATAAGATAGTGTACGTTTTTATCACTAAATAAAGGTTTGATAGTAGAAACAATATCACTGGTATGTGCAGCACAAGTTGAACACCACATCGTAAAATAAATTAATATGGCATCAGCGGGATCATTACCAGCTTCGAGATAGTTTGATAGCGTTACTGTTTGATCATCACTACGGCTAAGGGTAAAGTCTTTCGATTTTTGTGTTGGCAAATGCCCTTCGGATCCCGCGACAACAGAAGCACGCTCATCATCATCTGATGGCTTTAAATCAGCGCAAGCTGATAAAGATATAACAAAGGCCATTATCAATAACTTCTTAAAAAAGTACATAAGCCACTCCCATGGAAACGACATCCGTTGTTGGGAAATTTTCTCCCCAACCATCTTGTTGCAAAGCATGACTCCAACTTCCTTTAATCGTCAAATCTTTATCGGGGGTTGTCCAAGAAACTCCCAATGATAATCCAATTTTTTTCATCCCTGAGGAAGCGTCTTCTTTACCGTCAATCTTCGATTTTGCTTCTCGTAAATAACTAATACCAACTGTTGTGGTTAATTCATTGAGCGCTTCGGTAAAATAGACATAACCCATGGATAGTGAAGCCGAAGCTCTATTACCAAGCTTCTTATCGTAAGGATCTACATAAGTACCATAGTCACGATTTACCGGTCGCTCCAAATGAACACCATAACCAAGATTTATTGCACCAGTCCAAGGATAAACGGTTTTATCAATAATGACATTTCCATCAAGTCGATAAAATCCTCGCCCAGTAATATCAAAATTATCACTCACATCATCGTATGGTGAAATACCAGTGGGAGCCGTTAAACCTATTCCCCAATAAATTGCTGGACGTAAATCAGCTAGTTCTCTGACTTTGAACACGCACATGGCATCATCAAACGCTTCATACCATAGGTTAATACTAGTATCACCGATGCCACTTGTGTTTGATTCAAGACCACCAGAACCATACTTATTACGGTTTATTACATATGGAACACTGATTGAACCTTGCCATCGATCTGCAAACCGATAAGCAGAACCCAAACTCATACGATATTGATTTAATTCTGAGCCTTGCGGATCCTCTTTCCAATTACCGTCTTTATCCCAGTAACCATTATAGTTTTCCCAAGAAACTGAAGTATCTATATTAAGATTACCCATTTTAGATAATAAATTGTTTGCGCCTGATCCACCACCACAGCATGAACCCGCGTAAGTGCTCACAGAAGTAGACAACATCGATAAAAATATCAGGATAAAAAAGGCCCCGGGGACGGGGCCATTCGACTTGGCTAACATGCTATTATTCCGAAGCCGAAAATTTTAATGCAGGCATATCTGCTGCTTCTGTACCATCAGCCATCACGCCAGTTTTTGTCATAACATTTCCATTTACGGTTAATTTAACCAACATGGTCACATCACCAGCAGACATGGGTACAGAAGCACTGTAATAGCCCAGCTCGTCATGCGTCATACCAGCCATTAACATAGTCCAGGTCGTTCCATCATCCGTAGATACTTCAACATCTACTGTTGAAACGTCAATAGCTGTATTCTCTGCATCATGCAATGTTAACGTCATAGTACTTCCCGTCATATCCATTGGCGCGTGAACAGCAGGATAAGTTTGGCTATCCATATCACCCGACGTATGAGCATCATCGCCAGCATCATGCACATGCTCGTCAGCGCGCACCTGCACTTTACCCATTGCCATATCAGAATGATCCATATCTTGTGCGGTAAGATAAATCTGTACATCAGCTTCGCCTTCTGACACTTTACCAACAGATTCTAACCATGCAGAATACTGACGTTCTGTCGTCATACCCATAGCATTTTTATATTTGTCACTTTCGTTTTTACCAACTGCACGAAAAGCTTTACTCGACATATACATATTCACTGTTGGTTCGAATTTCACCGTATGTGTTTTGTCATCAGTGTCATCATCTGCCGTACCATTATTATCAGTGACTTTAACGCGATATTCCCAACGGCCCATGGAAGTTCCATCCATCATTTCTGAAGGCATTGGATAATAAATATCAAAATTGTATGCGCCATATTCGGCTGCTGAAATATCTGCACTCTTGTAAGGTGCGCTATGGGTATGACCTGCATTCATATACATCATTGGGTATTGTTTGATACTTGTCACAACATCATCATTGCTCACATCAATGGGATTTCCATTACTATCAGTCACAAATACAGTTTGCGTCACTTTACCTGGCGCATTAAAACCTCCCATAAAAGGTGTTTCAGCTTTAAACGCAGTTAATTTAATACACAGTGAACGTTCGTCAGAAAGACTTACTTCTTGTGCATCACCTACACAGGCTGATGTGACTTTGGCATTTGGATTAGTTTCTTCATCATCATCGTCGTCAAATGGACAACCTGACAGCAAAAATATACTCGTTAATAAAACGGGATATAAAACAGTTTTTCTTTTGAACGGCATTTGGTATTCCCCTACAATTAAAACAACATAAATTTTCAAACAATAAACATTTTCTGCCTAAATCAAACAATAAAATTATTTGTGTTTTTTTAATAAGGGACACTTTACTGAATTGAATAAGTCTTGTCCTGCGACATATTGTCGCAGCTAGTGTTTTCTAACGAAATAAAAACTCAAAAAATTATAAATTTTCATTTGAATTAAAAATCAACTAGAATCAAAAAATGAAAAAAATATCATTTACCGCGATTTTAATTTTCCTTGCAGCACTTGCCACTGCAAAGGCAGAAAATAAAGCACCAGACTTCCAAATTTCTGGGCTAAATTCAGATTTAATTCAGTTGAACAGTTTAGAGGGGAAGGTAGTCTATCTGGACTTTTGGGCAACCTGGTGTGGCCCATGTCGAAAATCATTTCCCTGGATGAATGATATGTTAGAAAAATATCAAGATGAGGGACTAGAAATTATCGCCATAAGTCTAGACGACAAAAGAAAAATGGTTGAAACCTTTTTAAAGAAATTTCCCGCAAAATTCACTATTGGATTAGACCCAGAAGGTAAGATAGGAGATTTATACAAAGTACGGGTAATGCCAAGCTCTTATATCATTGATCGCCATGGATACATTGTTGACACACATATGGGTTTTAGAACTAAAGATAAAGAAAAGTTGGAAGTAATGCTACAGACTGCCCTTTCTAATTCAAAATAAATTTTTCTTTATAGGCGCCAATTAACCCCTATATTTAGTAACGATTGATCGTAATTCTTATCATCGACATCACTAGATAAATTTGAACTATTTACGAGATATTGCACTTTAACAAAAAACTTTACCGATTTTGAGACACGATATGCAGGCGTTATAGAGAATTTTGTATTATGATCCAAACGTTTAAATCCATCAAAGGGATCATCGATATATTTTTTTGATTGCCATCTGCCAGCTAAAGAAATTTCTTTTTTTCCTTTAAAATATATATAACTACCTCCCACATAATAAACCGAATAACTTTCATCTCCATCAATCGTTTGTTGATAATGATAGTTGGCACTGCCTAACTTAAAATCAAACCGAGTAGAAAAAGAGCGTCTTTCCAAAAACACATAAGAATTGTTACTCGACCCTTCGTACGCCGAATATATTTCATCAACTACTTTATTCTTTATCAATAAAATATTTATACCAGCTCGGTAAAAACCCAGTTTTCTTGTTGCATTTACTGAAGTACCAAAATATTGCATGGCATTAGTACCTGAACTACTAAATGAGGATATAAGTGGCGTAAATCGAATTCGAAAATTTTTAGTATAAAAAGTATATGGTAAACTTAAGTCAATTGTAGAATAATTAATGCCATTATTTTGAAGCTTATCGTAGAAATAATCTACATATAGCTTTGCATCGCTATTTACGCCACTAAAATATTTATAGCCAGCATTCAATATAAATGAATGCTGAATGTCAGATTCTTCAATTACATCATTATTGATGTCTGCGTCACCACGATAAAAAACATTACTATTATAACCACTGCTTAATCCTATATTTGTTACTAAGTCTTTTGATAAACTGCTTGCTTCATTGACTAAGGAAACACTGAACAAGAAAATCACTTGAAATATCTTCACGTTATATTGATGCATAATTACCCCAGTGTTAGATATAATTTTATTTATTCGCAAAGACAGCACTCTAATATGTTCGAAATGATGGAATCGATAACCATCATTTCGAACAAACCGATCTTTTAACCACTCATAATATGTCGAACTTAGTTTGAGCCAAAACGAGTTGCAAGTATTTCGTGACGCTCAGATCGAGATAATCCTTGTAACTCTTCACGTAAAGCTACTCTATCTTCTTCTGGTAAAGCTTGTATCTGCTCACGAATAGCAGCACGTTGCTCATGTTTCGCTTCTCGAAATGCTTGCCGACCTTCTTGAGTAGATATATCAAAACCCAATTCCGCCGCCCTAAGCGTTCGTTGTTCCTTTCTTGCTTCACGAAATGCGACTCGACCTTCTTCTGTTGTAATATCTATTCCTAACTCCGCAGCCTTCTCAGCTATCCTTGCTTGTTTTTCTTCGGGCAAGCTATTCCATCGCTCTTCAGCACTTAATCCTTGAGCATCACCAAAGGCAAACGCTGAACTACTTACCAACGAAATAGCCAAAAATGAAACAATCTTTTTTTTATCATAATAAACTCCTTGTAGGTTCAAAAATGTATAGCCGGTAAATGAAGCAGCTATAACGTTACTAACGCGAGAAAGGACGATTGGTTGACAGGATGTTGATATTTTTTTTAGCCATCTAATAATTATTGAAAAAATCTCATATTTTCAACATGTTGCTAATTTATTTCAATTCCATGTACTGACGAACAAGTAAATATTGCTTTTCTATTTTGTAGCGGAGAAACAGTAATTCCAGTATAATTAACGCAGTTATATCAGATTAATTTACTTAGGTATTATCATGGATCAGTCACTGGTTTTCGACGAAGAACTCATCAAACGCTACGATAAAGCAGGGCCAAGATACACATCCTACCCTACCGCCATCCAATTTAATGAATCATTTGATGCCAATCAATATGAATTTTTTTGCAAAAAATCCAATGCTGAAAGTCGTGATGCTGATAATTCAAAACCTTTATCTTTGTATTTTCATATACCGTTCTGCAATACCGTGTGCTTTTATTGCGGATGTAACAAAGTAGTTACAAAAGATCGAAGTAAAGCAGCCCCCTACCTCAAGCGAGTGTATAAAGAAATCGCCATGCAATCGGCCCTTTTTGACAATAACCGAGTAGTAGATCAATTACACTGGGGTGGTGGCACACCTACTTTTATTAGCAATGATGAAATGTGTGAATTAATGGAACAAACACGCCAGCACTTCACATTACATGATGACGACACTGGAGAATACTCCATCGAGTTGGATCCAAGAGAAATCGACACTAGTGGGATTGAGCTATTGCGTAACTTGGGATTTAATCGTATCAGTCTTGGTGTACAAGATTTTGATCCCATTGTTCAAAATGCCGTAAATCGAATACAGTCGGAGGAAGAAACTCTTACTGTCATAAATGCTGCTCGAGAAAATAACTTTAAATCCATAAGCCTCGATTTAATTTATGGCTTGCCATTTCAAAATGTTGATCGTTTTTCTAACACATTGGATAAAGTTATTGAAGCTTCGCCAGATCGATTATCCATTTTTAATTATGCGCATTTACCTGAAATGTTCAAGCCTCAGAGACGCATTAACGAAGCTGATTTACCTAGTGCTGCTGAAAAGCTCGATATTCTAAAAGTCACTTTTGATAAATTAAAGACCGCAGGTTACGTTTACATTGGAATGGATCATTTTGCTAAACCCAATGATGAATTAGCTATCGCTCAACGTGAACGTACTTTGTATCGAAATTTTCAAGGTTACTCTACCCATGCAGATTGTGATTTGGTTGCCATGGGTATTACTTCTATTGGCCAGGTAAGCAATAGTTATAGTCAAAATGTCAAAGATCTAGAAACATATTATCAGCAAATTGATGCAGGTAAGCTTCCAGTCTATCGTGGTGTGGAATTAACTAACGATGATATATTGCGACGCGAAGTCATCAGCCAATTAATTTGTCATTTTGAATTGGATTTTTCTGACATTGAAAGTCAATTCAATATTAACTTCCATGAATATTTTGCGACAGAATTAGCATCTCTAGCGCAATTTCATGAAGATGGTTTAATTAATTTAAGTAATCAATCTATTGATGTATTACCTAAAGGACGTTTACTTATTCGGAATGTATGCATGGAATTTGATTTTTATATGCGACAAGCGAGTAAACAACGATTTTCAAAAGTTATTTAAGGCGCCTCTAATTAAGTTAAACGATTTATCCAAAGGCTCCTTAGTATTTATTATTCGTTATTCCCAACTTAAAAGAAATACTATTAAAACTATCATTGCCAAATAGGGCTAACGATTCATTTTCAACATACCGATAAGTTAATCCAGTCGTCCAGTAAACTTTCTTGTATAGTCTTCGCTTAACATGAAATCCTGGCTCTATAAAATATTGCGCGAATTCACTATCTCCATTTTCAAAAGACCCAATATTTAAATCAATGGTAAAGTCACCTATCATCGAATTTTTCCCGGAAGTTCCGACGACAAATCCAATGATAGTTACAGGATTATCAAATCTTTCAACATCAACAAAAGTCCTCTCCAGACTGAAACCCAATTTGAACCAATTTGTAAATCGCCACCCACCTTCTAATTCCCACATCAAATAGGGATCACTGTCAAAAACCGTTACGTTCATTGATGGTTTAAGGTAACCGCCTTGGGTTATCTCAGACATAATCCATGTGGAAGCCAGCGCAATATCATCAGTTGAGTCTTTTTCAATTGATTCATTGGCACCTACCAGCTTCATCAGTACAAGCAGCATAACGACAATAAACAAACCCTTTTTTAAAACGTTGTTGCGCCCAAGATTATTATTTTCCCACATTAGACAAGTCCTTTTTTATATCTTTATACCACATTTTTTTTGCTATTTTTAAGTTTCGTCTCTTTCTATTTCAACAGGTGCATACAATATTCAACCTTTTGGTTGACTATTGTATATTTTTCTCTATACTCACCAATATGAATGAGCTTGAAGACAATGTCCGTTTATCAAATTTATTAAAAGCAGTAAGTGACACTACTCGCAGATCATTATTAACACTACTCATACAACAAGGACCTACGAGGGTTACAGATCTAGCAAATTTTTATGATATGTCACTCAATGCCGTTTCTAAGCATATAAAAGTATTAGAAAAAGTTGGATTGGTAACTCGAACAAATCATGGCCGAGTTCATTGGATTGAAGCAAATTTAGAACCTGTGCAAATTATTGAAAACTGGTTTAGAGAATTGAAATCCATCTGGGAGTTAAGACTCGATAATTTAAATGTATTACTGAATAAAGGTAAAAAATCATGACAGAACTAAGTGTAAATATTACAAAAATCATTAATGCGCCAATTGAACAAGTATTTGATGCGTGGTTGGACCCTAAAATTCTGTCCAGTTTCATGCAACCTATGCCAGGGATGCCCGCACCTGAAACTGAAATTGATGCTTCTGTGGGTGGACGATTTTTAATTAAAATGGATGTCGGGGATCAAATTATTCCACATGAAGGTAGTTACCATGAAATTGAAAAACCGAATTTATTGGTATTCAGTTGGGAATCTCCATTTTCTGGAGAAGGTAGTGTTGTCACGTTAAACTTTAAATCACTTAGCGCCAGTAGTACTGAACTAAATTTGGTACATGTAAAATTTCCGGACGAAGAAAGTCGTTCAAATCACGAAGGTGGTTGGACAGCTATTCTAGATTTACTCAACAACACAACAAGTGAGAGCACATCAACTGCATAAATTGATTTTTAACCCCAAGGGTTTTATGTCTGTCGCAAACGGACGGGGAATTAAATTTTAAAATATCGATGGTGGCTGTGCGATAAGCTCATTATAACCATATCGTTCAGTCACTAAGTGATTATATTCAAAAACATCTAACAAGTTATTATATGAATCTTCAGGGATAATAGGATCTTCATTCCAGCAATTTAATGATTGATAAGCCTGAATGGTATCAGCCAGAATTTGAGGATTTATGTCCGGGAAAAAACCCGCTTCTATTTCCTTGGCAGCGATTTCTTCTGCAGGTGCTGCGAGTACAAATGTGCTGGCATGTTTATAGGCCTTCATAAATACTTTTGCCATATCGGTTTCAAGCCATTGCGGTGAAGCACACAAACTACTAAAAGCTACTGGCCCAACAGCCTCACCCACAGCTGCAATCACAAATGCTTTTTCTTCAAGCGCCAATTGCTGTGGCACTGGACCTTGCATATGAACATAATCTGCGTCACCGTTAAGAAATGCTTGTTTTATGGCATCTACATCCCCTGCGTCAATAACTGTAAAGTCACTAAAAGAGACACCTTGCTGATGCAACCCATATTTCAACATCGCATAAGGTTGAAAAAAGTGATCTACCAACACTTTTTTATGCTTCAAGTGCTGCCAAGAAAAATTTGGCTCAGGTTTCCTACTTGCGATGAAGAAACCATCACGGTTATTAATTTGTGCAAAGTGAACAAAAGGATTGGTGTTTCCGGCTTCTAAAGCTGAAAAACTAGTTGCAACAGCAGATTGAGCCAAATGACAACTACCATCAATTATACTATCGGCAACCGTGTTTTCAGGCGTTGCCAATCGATAATTATACTCTAGACCTTCTTCTTTTAAAAATCCACCCGCCATCGTCATTAAGAACGGACTGTAAAAAGCAGAATGGCGCAACGCCATCATATTTACGACCGTCATGGATGATGGCAGTGCAGATTTTGCAGGAGCATTAAACCTACCGGCCGCCGAGAATAGCGGTAGTACAAACTTTGTCGGAGCAACATTTCTGCCAACCACCATAAAGCAGACGGCAGAACAAATTTTTCAGAACCAATAAACCTGTTGAATGACATTTATTTGTTATTCAGTATCTCTTAGAGGTTTTTAAACGATAAGTAATGAATTATCTGCATCGCCAAACTCAGTAGGAACATATCCATCTGCAACTGAATCATTCTCCCACAGTTCGCCATCAATTAAATAACGAAATTGATACTCTTTACCAGCTTCTAAATCAATAGTGGACGTAAATGATCCATTTTTAAGTTTTTTCATGAAATTAGCCTTCTTATCCCATGCATTAAAATCGCCAACAATAGCAACCTGTTTGGCAGATTTTACAGCGTCTTTAGGCAAACTAAAACTAACCTTACAAATTGGTTTAGATTTCAGGTATTTCTTCTTCAAACTCATTGTATTTTCCTTTTATACAAATTTACAAAATAATATCCAAATTTTTTACAGATTTAGTTCAATGACAGCTCAGCGGATTTAGATTTTGGTTCAGGAGGATCGTTATTCTGCACGGAATGAGGGAGCATATATTAATATGTGACCAATTGAGTACGACCAGAACGAATAAAATAAGTTCAGGAAGTACTTAATGAAGCCCAACGGGCTTCTAAGTGCAGAATAACGATTCTCCTGGGACAAAAGATGAATTCTCTGAGTTGTCATTTTACATTTTCCAGATATCCTTATTATATTCCATCATTGTTCTGTCTGTGGAAAATTTTCCACTTCTTGCTGTATTTAATATACTCATTCGGTTCCATTGGTCTTGATTTTGATACGCCATTGACACTTTTTTCTGAGCATCTATATAACTGCGAAAATCTGCAGCCGTTTTCCATGGATCATTGGGATCACGAATTGAACCACTGATATCATTAAAGATTGAAAATTCAAATTGATTGAAGTGCCCACTTTCTAACAAATGCATAACACGTTTTAAATCTTCATCTTCATCAATAATTGTTGAAGGATCATAATTTCCATCCAGATCCACAACTTCTTGCGCAGTTAAGCCGAACAAAAAGAAATTTTCTTCGCCAACTTCTTCCATTATTTCAATGTTTGCGCCGTCCAATGTCCCAATAGTCAGTGCACCATTCATCATAAACTTCATATTACCTGTACCCGACGCCTCTTTACCAGCCGTGGATATTTGTTCAGACAAATCTGCACCAGGCGCAATAATACCCATGGCGGATACACGAAAATTAGGAAAAAATACGAGTTTTAAAAGCTTGTTAACAGCAGGATCGTTATTAATTACATCTGCTATATTATTAATTAACTTAATAATTTTCTTCGCCATGACATAACCTGGCGCAGCTTTACCACCGATAATTACACAACGTGGCACCATGTTTTCCGTGTCTCCACGCTTAATACGATCATATAAATGAATCACGTGTAGTACATTTAATAACTGGCGTTTATATTCATGAATTCGTTTTACCTGCACGTCGAACATCGCATGAGGGTCTAAATCAAGAGCACAATCCTGCTTTACAAGCTCAACCAATCGGTTTTTACAAGCCAATTTTGCATCAGCCCAAGATTTTTTAAACTCTTTATTGTCAACAAATTTTTCCAACTTTTTCAATTGAGACAAATCTGTAATCCAATCTTCTCCAATTTTGTTAGAAATCAAAGCTGAAAAATCTGGGTTAGCTCTCGCTAACCAGCGCCGTGGAGTAACGCCATTGGTTTTATTACTAAATTTTTCAGGCCACAAAGTATAAAAATCAACAAACAAGCCTTTTGTTAATAGCTCAGTATGTAGGGCGGCAACTCCATTTATTGAAAAACTACCTACAATGGCAAGATGAGCCATGCGAATATATTTTACGTCGCCTTCTTCAACGATAGACATTCGTTGTTGGCGCGCAGTATCTCCTGGCCATCGACAAGCGACAACGGACAAAAAGCGTGCATTTATTTCGTAAATAATTTCCAACAAACGTGGCAACAATTGTTCAAATAAGTGTACAGGCCATTTTTCCAATGCTTCAGGCAATAATGTGTGATTGGTATAAGCCATGGTTTTAGTCACTATTTCCCAGGCAGCATTCCAATTCATTTTATTTTCATCGATCAACAATCTCATAAGCTCTGCCACAGAAAGTGTTGGATGAGTATCATTCATTTGAAAACAATTTTTTTCTGCAAATGTTTCAAGACTGTTCTTATTTACATCTAACCAACGACGCAAAACATCCTGCAAAGTTGCAGAAGCTAGAAAATATTGTTGTTTTAAACGAAGTTCCTTGCCGTTTTCACTGGTATCATTTGGATAAAGTACCATGGTAATGTTTTCTGCTTCATTTTTAGAAGCAACAGATTCCGTATAACTTCCGGCGTTAAATTCTCCAAGATCAAATTCATCTGTTGCGCTGGCTGACCACAAGCGTAAAGTATTGACTGTTTCATTTTTATATCCTGGTATTGGAACATCATAGGGTACAGCTAAGACATGCTGAGTATTAACCCAACGACTACGCATTTGACCATCTTCAGAATAATATACTTCTGTATTACCACCAAAAGAAACACGTTGAGTAAATTCGGGTCGTTCCATTTCCCATGGATTACCATCTCTCAACCAATGGTCTGGTTCCTCAATTTGCTCGCCATTTTCTATTCGTTGGCGAAACATGCCATATTCATATCGAATGCCATAACCCATCACTGGTAATTGCAACGTGGCACAACTATCTAAAAAACAAGCTGCTAAGCGGCCTAAACCACCATTGCCAAGCCCAGCATCATGTTCCGCTTCAGAAACTTCTTCTAAATCCGTGCCTAACTCTAATAATGCATTGGTGGCTTCATTTTCAACACCAAGATTTAGCATTGTATTGCCAAGAGCTCTGCCCATAAGAAATTCTAACGATAAATAATAGGTACGTTTACATTGATTGTCGCGATACCCATATCGCGTATTTTTCCAGCGCTCAACAACTCTATCCCGCAATGTGAGCGCTAAAGCTGTATAGGCATAATAAAGAGAACGACCATATTTATCTCGACCCAAGGTAAAGCTATAGTGTTTACGATAATCTTCTCGAATAGCATCGACATCCATACCTAAAGAGGGAAGGTCAGTTAATGTGGAAATCGGCTCACTTTTAATTAATTGTTTTGCGTGAACAGATTGATATTTTGATTCTGCCATAGATTTTTACCTTTATACCTGGGGGAGGGGTATACCCTACATTATAAACTAAATAATAATTTTTGAAGTCACTATCAAATAAAATTTAATTCCTTACTCGCCAATTTGTATTTTAGATTTACGGAAGTCGCTCAACGATATAATCTGGCCAATCACTTTCAGCAACATCGTTTTCAGAAATCGCTTTATCTTTAACAGATACATCTGCTTCAATAACCGATTCTTTTCTACCAGAAACCAGTGGATGCCATTCAGGTAAAGGACGATTTTCTGCAAGTAATCGGTATGCACAAGTACTGGGCATCCATTTAATGTTTCTTGCATCTTTTGGGGTCATCGTAATACAAGTAGGCACCAATTTGCTGCGTTCACCATAAGCTGTACATTTACAGGTTTCTAAATCCAGTAAACCACATACTATCTGTGTCACATACACTTCACGTGTATCCATATCTTCTAGTTTTTGCAAGCAACACTGCGCGCAGCCATCACACAATGACTCCCATTCTTGCTGGTTCATTTCTTCCAGCGATTTAGTTTCCCAAAATGGCTCCATTAGTGATCGTGGTCATGAGATTCATCTTCATGATTGTCATGATCATGCAAATGCTCACCCATTTCCTCATGAGTATGTTCATGTCCATGTTCGGCCTTCTCTTCCTCACTGGCGTGCTCATGTATATGACTGTGGGCATGAGGATGCTCATGACTATGTGTATGTGAATGTACGTGAGAATGAATTTCATCACCGTGTTGGTGCGGATGATTGTGACTATGCTCATGTTCATGGTCATGATGATGAATATGGCCATGTTTATGTTCTACTGTCATAGTGTGCCTTGTTGAATAGATCTTCAGTGAATTATGGTCTATCGACCCATTTAACTCAAAAATTTAGGGGCTGCATTATAGCTAATGAAAAAAAAATGGCCAGCTAACACAATGCTAAGCTGGCCAATTTAATTTAACCTTGAAATATTACATTTTGTTTACTGTAATAGTGGAGCAATAACTAAGCTAACAATTGCCAAAACATTAATAAGAATATTCATTGAAGGACCTGATGTATCTTTAAACGGATCGCCAACCGTATCCCCAACCACACATGCAGTGTGAACGTCGGAGCCCTTGCCACCTAAATTACCTTTCTCAACATATTTCTTAGCGTTATCCCAGGCTCCCCCAGCATTTGCCATCATTAAAGCCATTAATACACCTGATACTAAAGCACCACCTAGCATGCCTCCGAGCGCTTCTGCACCTAAGGTGAAACCAATCAATGGTGGCGCTGAAACCGCAATAATACCCGGTAAAACCATTTTCTTTAACGCTGCTGTCGTTGCAATATCCACACAACGTGCTGTATCCGGTTGGGCTGTGCCTTCTAATAAGCCAGGAATTTCTTTAAATTGCCGACGAATTTCCTTAATCATGTCAAAAGCTGCATCACCTACCGCCGTCATAGTCAATGCACTTACTAACATGGGGAAAATGCCACCAATAAACATACCTGCAAGAACGTTTGGATTATTCAAAGACAAGTCAAAATTAGAAATGTTTGCGGAAACCACTTCTACAAATGCGGCAATAATCGCTAGAGCCGCTAATGCTGCTGCACCAATCGCAAAACCTTTACCAATTGCCGCAGTTGTATTACCCAACTCATCAAGGGAATCAGTTATCTTGCGAGTCTCTTCACCCAAGCCGGCCATCTCAGCTATACCCCCTGCGTTATCAGCCACGGGTCCATAGGCATCAATTGCCATAGTTATACCTACAGTCGCCAACATACCTACGGCCGCGATACCAACTCCGTACAAACCAACGAGATTCGTTGAAATCAGGATAATGGCAGCAATAGTCAATAAAGGAACCACAACCGATTGCATCCCTACAGATAGACCAGTAATCATTACAGTAGCCGGGCCAGTTTCTCCAGATTTTGCAATATGCTTGACTGGTGCACCCGCTGTATAATACTCTGTGACTAATCCAATAATTATTCCGCCTACTGCGCCCGCTACAACAGCCCACCAAATACTGACACTGACATCAGAGATCAATATCACCAATAGGGAAACCAACATGAATGCAGCTGCTGCTCCCATCGTACCCGTGCGTAGGGCTTTTTCTGGTGCAGAGGAAGAGAATTTTTTTACCAAGTAAATACCGGCGACGGAACAGAGCAAACCCACCGAAGCTAAAGCTAGCGGTAAGAACATCAATGAGCCTTGATTACCTAAATCAGCAAGTACATGTGCACTCATGGTCGAAGCCATGGCTATCGTCGCGATAATTGCGCCACAATAAGATTCGAAAATATCGGAACCCATGCCTGCAACATCACCCACATTATCGCCTACATTATCGGCAATTACACCTGGGTTACGAGGATCATCTTCGGGAATACCTGCTTCAATTTTACCCACCAAATCTGCACCAACGTCAGCACTTTTGGTAAATATTCCCCCACCCACGCGAGAGAATAAAGCAACAGTAGATGCTCCCATTCCAAATCCGTGAATAACATGAGCAGTTTCAGGATCACCACCAAAGAAAAGGTACAATATACCCAGGCCTAATATTCCGACCGAGGCAACAGTCATACCCATAATTGAACCGCCGAAGAAAGCAACAGTCAATGCACTTGCCGCACCTTCATTGTGTGCCGCTGTGGTAGTTCTGACATTAGCTTGGGTGGCAGTGTACATACCGACATATCCCGCTCCTGCGGAACAAGCTGCACCTACTAGAAACGCAAATGCAGTTCCAATGCCTAAAAATATTGCAAGCAACACTAATAATACGCCCGAAAATATACCTAGCATTGTGTACTCACGCTTGATAAAAACCATCGCGCCTAAGTGGATCTGATCGCCGATTTCGACAACCTTACCCTCTCCAGCAGGATAAACTTTTACCATTTCATAAATACGTTTTGCGATGTATAAACCAACAATACCTAAAAAAATCGGTAAAATTGCTTCCATATATTTCAACCCTCCTTTGTTATTGTTGCATTTTTAGCACTCGTATAACGCGACAAAGGGAATTGAACATATACAAGCCATAAATGGCTTTAGGAGACTGCTTGAGAATAGAACCCCCCTAGGAAAAACACCCCAATGCAACACGCTATTGAACTATCTAACTCCTCTTTAAACAGCTTTCAATTGGCGATTCCTAAAATCGAAATTCACCCATTGTTTTTATATTTATATGTAGGCCTTTAACCATATCACAAAGCAACACTTTGTATTATATAAGCTATACTATTATGTAAATTACCTTCCTTGGTATTTAATTTATTGATATATTGATTTTTTTTATAATATCATTCAAATTTACACTAAATGATTATTAAACAATCGTTTTAAGCTTAACATTTCCCCAAGAAATGCTATGATTCGCCCCCTTTTATGTTTACAGACCTAATTAATCAAAACAACGGCTCTTCGGAAAACCAACACAGAGCCCGATATAAAACCTATTTCCCTGCGGAGTAATTAATAGTATGAACCTCGATAGAGTTGGATCCGGCAAAGATGTACCAAATGAAATTAACGTTATTATTGAAATACCGTCTCACTCAGATCCTGTAAAATATGAAGTAGATAAAGATACTGGCGCCATGTTTGTTGATCGTTTTATGAACACTGCTATGTATTATCCTTGCAACTATGGTTATATTCCTCATACTTTATCTGAAGATGGTGATCCTGCAGATGTATTAGTTGTGACACCTCACCCTTTAATGAGTGGATCAGTGATTCAATGCCGTCCCGTTGGTATGTTAAAAATGACTGATGAGTCAGGTGGTGATGCAAAAATTTTAGCTGTGCCGATCGATAAACTCTCTGTGTCCCATCGAGGAGTTAACTCTTTAGATGATTTACCACCTTTGTTACTTAGTCAAATTTCGCATTTTTTCGAGCATTACAAAGACCTAGAAGCTAATAAATGGGTCAAAATCGAGGGTTGGGTGGGTATAAATGAAGCAAAAGAGGAAATTAATTCTTCTATCGAACGCTTTAATGAAACACCAGACAAACCACATTTTTAATTGCCAAGAGGCATATTTTAAATTCCAGGTAGCTCAATACCCGGAATCGCAGTTTAAAATAATAATGAGTAACTGGAGTACAATATAAATGAGACTAATTTTACTTGGCGCCCCGGGCTCCGGTAAAGGCACCCAAGCAAAAATGCTAGTGGGTAAGTACAGCATTCCGCAAATCTCAACTGGCGACCTACTAAGAGCCGCAGTTGCTGAGGGAACGGAATTAGGTGAGAAAGCCAAAGCCATCATCGACGCAGGACAATTTGTATCTGATGACATTGTGCTTGGTATGATTAGTGAGCGACTCCAACAAAATGACACAAATAATGGATTTATATTAGATGGGTTTCCCCGCAATCTAGCTCAAGGAGAAGCATTAAATGCTTTACTTGAAAAATTGGGTCACAGCGTAGACGCCGCTATTTTCATCGACATTGACAACGAAAAGCTTGTTGAACGATTAACTGAACGTGTTACATGTGAACTTTGTGGACAAATGTACAATCTAATTAGCTCACCTCCCAAAGAAAAAGGTCACTGCAACCAATGTGGCGGCAAACTTGTTCATCGGGATGATGACAAAGAAGAAACAATTCGTAATCGATTGAAAACTTATGAAGAAAAAACAACGCCGTTAATTAGCTATTATAAAAACCAAAATAAGATACATACATTTGATGGTACTCAGAATATTGACGATATTCACTCAGCTATTTGCGGTCTATTAGATAATTTATTGGAGAATAAATAAATGACCTCAGAATACGAGTCATTTGGTGCATTTCCTATGACCCGCATGCGGCGTATGCGCAGAGATGATTTCAGTCGTCGCTTAATGTGTGAAAACAATTTAACCGCCGACGATTTAATTTATCCGATGTTTGTGTTGGAAGGCAATAAACAACGCGAAGCTGTACCTTCCATGCCAGGCGTTGAACGCGTAAGCATAGATGAGTTAGTAAAAGAAGCAGAAGCCATTGCCAAACTTGGTATACCGGCAATTGCTTTATTCCCTGTCACGCCAACTGATGTTAAATCTTTGGACGCACGTGAAGCATTTAATTCCGACGGATTAGCACAACGTGCTGTTCGTGCAATTAAAGCAAATGTCCCAGAACTTGGTATTATTACTGATGTAGCGCTCGATCCATTCACTACGCATGGTCAAGATGGTTTAATTGATGACAAAGGTTATGTCATGAATGATGAAACCGTTGAAGTTCTCATTAAACAAGCAATCTCTCATGCAGAAGCCGGTGCTGACATAGTAGCCCCATCAGATATGATGGATGGTAGAATTGGTGCTATTCGCGAAATGCTGGAAGATGAAGATCATCGCCACACCCGAATTCTTGCTTATTCCGCTAAATATGCATCTAGTTTTTATGGCCCGTTTCGCGATGCTGTCGGCTCATCGGCTAATCTAGGCGCAGGAAATAAATACACCTATCAAATGGATCCGGCGAATAGTGATGAAGCTTTACGCGAAGTTGCGTTAGATTTAGCTGAAGGTGCAGACATGGTTATGATTAAACCTGGCATGCCTTATTTAGATATTGTTAGGCGCATTAAAGAATCCTTCGGTGTACCAACTTACGTTTATCAAGTTAGTGGAGAATACGCCATGTTAAAAGCCGCTAGCCAAAATGGCTGGTTAGATGAGAAAGCCGTGGTTTTGGAATCATTACTTTCCATGAAACGTGCAGGTGCCAACGGTATTTTGACCTATTATGCTAAAAATGTTGCGCAATGGCTGAAAGAATAAAATGTAAACTAGCATTAAATCGTCATATATCATAAGTACCATTATATGACGATTTAAACTTCAAATACCCACCCACATACTCTGCATTTCTCTATCTCTAACAGATTGATAATCTTCAATTATCAATACACACTAAATCGTATTATTAAGCCAAGTTTAAGGCTATCGGCGAATAATTAATGATCAATTTTTCATGAATAAAAAATATAACAAGTGAAAAGCCACCCGAGGGATATATCATGCAAAAAAAATCATACTTTCAATCAGTTATAACATGCTTAGCACTATTATTTACGCCGTTATTAACAATCGCTGGTGGTTACGTTGAGCTACCACGTAACTTTGGTGCATTGGAAATGGGCATGAGCGAAAAAAGCTTTATCACTTTAACAGGTATAACACCAGAATCATGTGCTATATGTATAAAAAAAGAAACTTTTGCTACATTAAGCCGAGCACAACTGTACAACTTGGAAGCCGATGGAGATGGTGCAGATGTCTTTTTTTATGATGGTAAACTTTACCTGATTTCTGTCGGTACAGTGGCGAAAAACTTATCTAGTATTAATGAAGATTTTGAAAATGAATTTGGTGGACCTGGAATCAACATAGGTACTTTCAATGATGTCACAAAATTAAAATGGGAGGATCAAAATTCCTTTGTCACACTTAACTATCACGAAAAAGACAAACGTGTTTTTTCCGTCAACTATTATGACTGGGAAATAAAGCAAGATCGTGATTGGCGAGAAAGCCAGGCACTCGAAGCTGCTAAGCAACCAGCAACAACCGTTGTGATGGACCAATAGTTTAAACTCCTTCAATGCATAAAACTTATTTTATACTCTTTTTTATTGGCCTTTTTGCATTAAGCCAATCTCTATTTGCTGTGAGTGAAATTGCCCAGACTGGCCAAACAAACACTGAAACCAAAGCCGATGACGGGGAATTAAAGCTAGGCTCAATTTGGCCCTCACCTCGTTTCTCTGATAACCACGATGGCACACTAACAGATAATCTTACAGGTTTAATGTGGATAAAAGATGCTTTTTGCGCTAACCATTTTATTTCTGGTGCATCAACATCAATTTGGAAAGATTCTGTCGCATTTGCAAATGCACTTAATGACCACTCTCTATCAATGCCCTGTGAGGAATACACTGCAAATTATGAAGACTGGCGAGCACCAAATATCAATGAACTGGCCAGTTTAGTTCGTGCAGGTTTAAAAAACGATACCAACATCAGCGACTGGCTATACATTCCTGAAGATCAATCCGGTGCCTTTTTAGACATTGGAATTGTTGCTAATCCAATATGGACATCAACCAGCGTTGCAGCTAATCCCGATCAAGCATGGACTATTAATTTAAAAACTGGTGAATTATCGGTAAATGATAAGATTTCCAATTCGGAACTTGCATTTATTTTTTCAGCTGTTCGCTCATCTACAGAACCTTTTTATTTCGCAAGCGGCCAATCTACCTCATTCATAGATAATGATGATGGAGATTTAAAAAAAGGAATTACATTACCTTCACCCCGATTTGTGTTAACAGACCAAGGTACAGTCATTGACAAACTAACGGGTTTAATGTGGTTACAAGATGCAAATTGTGCCAATCCTAGTGGTAGTGATTGGATCACTGCGAGCAATAGTATTCACCAAGGATTTGTAACTACACCTTTTTTTAGTAATTGCCCTAATTATATACCCACTATTATCGAAGACAAACCTGAAACATGGCGCTTTCCTAATATTAACGAACTACGTAGCTTAATAAACTATGGGGAAAGTGATCCAGCTCTTGAAACAAATCATCCTTTTAGCATAGTTACCGATAAGATATTCTGGACTTCTACTTCTGCCAACAATACACCTCAAGATGCGGCGTGGACACTTTCATTAAAATCTGGAAAGATATTCCCATCAACTGAAAAAACAGAAAACGCTTATACCTGGCCGGTGCGAGGCCCAGTGGAATTTCCCGACATCCAAATTAGCAACTCAGAACTTCAATACAACAGCTTATTTATTAATTCCGAAAGTAATGACCAATTCCTTCAAATTCGAAATATCGGTAAGACAGAACTTTCCATTGAGCTAATCCAACTAACTGATATGAATGATCAACCTTTACAAAATCATTTTTCCATTGGCAGAGATCTTTGCTCAGAACGAGATCTTGAAGCTGGCAATATTTGCTCCGTTGTCATTAATTTTGCACCAGAACGTGCCGCAGTTTTACAAGCAAAAGTTAAAATAAAATCCAATGCGCTTGGTGTTTCAGAATTATCCATCCCCATATCTGGTACCGGACTAGAAGCCACCAGCACAGAAAAAAGTAATTCCAAATGTTTTATTGCAACCGCCACCTATGGATCATTCTTAGCACCTGAAGTAATAGTACTGAGAAATTTTCGTGATAATGTACTACTGCAATATAACTGGGGAAAATCTATTGTTACGTACTATTATGAATCATCTCCAGCAATAGCAAACTTTCTCACTGAGCATGATTCACTACGCTTTATCGCTCGCGCTGTTTTGACACCATTGATTTACGGAATAAAATATATTGAAATTACATTTATTCTACTGATACTAATAACAATATTGAAATTAAAGAAAAGGAAATTAATTATTAATTTTTCTAAGGTGTTCTAAATATTGAAATGCAATAAATTACCCGGATCAACACCGCGATCATTAACATTTAAAAGTGTTTTTATTTTTCGTACATTCAATGAAGATTTATCTTGCTTACTAAGATCCAGATTTAATGGCCTAGGTATTTTTTTACCAAATTTATCATAATAAAGCGTAATCGTTGGATTCATTGCATCACGCCAATTTACTTTTGTCACTAGACCCTTCTCACCAGTGTTTAATTGGACTGCACTAGAAACTGGAAATATACCCACCAATTGAACTAATAATTCCGTAAGAGCTACATCATGAGAACCATTTTTTGCTTTAGTATAAATATCTTTTAAAACAGTTGATGGAATCATTGGTAGTGCATCATAATAACCCCTAATGCGACTATTATAGTGATCAGCCATACTTAAAATTCTACACATAAGTGGAATATCACTTTCCTCATAAAAAAAGTAGCCATTCCCATCTGTTCGCTCATGATGTTTTGCAACTAGACTTACCACTTCAGCAGGAATTTTTCCATCTTCTAATATTTCCACACCAATATCGACATGAGTTTTAACAATTTCAAATTCTTCGTCGGTATATGGTGAGCCATTTTTAAATAGATCACTTGGTAATTCACTCCAACCAATATCCATAAGTAAAGCAGCAGAACCAAGGTGAGATATTTCTTCGTCACTTAGATCCACACGCTCACCCAACATAATCGCAAGCGACATCACATTAAAACTGTGATTTTCTAAATCACTTTGCTGACCTTCACTATGGAACAGTGAAAGCAATGCATGTGTATTTCTCAGTATAGAGTCATGACTTTCATTAACAATCGAACTGATGTCCTCTTGCCTTACAGGCTTGCCTTCTTTTGAGGACAAAAATATTTTTTTCAAATTATCTACTGTTTCTTTGCGAAGCGTTTTTGCCGCAGCAATCTCTTTTGAAAACTCTACTGGTTCTATGGCTTTTTTGTTAGGCACTTCTGATATTGCTTTCGCAGTGGTTTTTTTTACTTTAAAGCCTAACCCTTCACACGGAACTGTACTTTTCTCAGTACTGACATCAACAATACTCACACCATCCTTTTTCAAGGTGTCTATATCAAGTTGCAAATTAATTAAAAACCGATGTTTTAAAAAAGAACTCCCAATCCATGAGACATCTATCCCTACTAGATACATTCCAGGTATAACTTTATCGATAGGTACTTCAATTATTGACATGAAACCGGTCTCCAATTAACCAGAGTGATACTTGACCAATTTACACTTAACTTTATTCATTAAATGACAATAATGTTATCGAAATTAGATCAAATTCCTTTAGCATGAAAGTAGAGGTTTTTTTAGCATGAACATTAGAATAAATTTAAAGAATTCAGTCTCATACTAGTTATTCAAAGAACTAGGCCTAAGGAATATTAATACTTATTTTCAACAACCCAATTATTATATTTTGGTGTAAAAACAAAAATAAACAAAATGTTCTTACTTATAATTTATGATATACATAATCTTAATTCTTTATCGGACTTTCAATTATCAAAACTCCAAAACCTTTTTCAGAATCTTGCGAACAAAATAAGCACTCTATATTGGATATTATTAAACGGGAATTTCGAGATAGTGAGTCAATACTTGAAATAGGAAGTGGCACTGGGCAACACGCTGTTTTCTTTGCTGAACATTTGCCTCATTTAACCTGGCAAACCAGCGAGCAAACAGAAAACCTTTTGGGTGTTCAGCAGTGGATAAATGATAGTTCGTGCAAAAATGTTTTTTCTCCCATTTCTCTAAACGTCACTGCACAATGGCCAAACACTTCTTATAATGGAATATTTAGTGCTAATACCGCGCATATTATGAGCTGGCCAGAGGTTGAAGCCATGTTTCAAGGTGTTGGGACAATACTTAAAATTAACTCACCATTCTGTTTATATGGCCCTTTTAATTACGCGAATAATTACACCAGTAAGAGTAATGCAAATTTTGATATTTGGCTCAAAAATAGAAACCCTAAAAGTGCTATAAGAAATTTTGAGGACTTGGTTTCACTTGCCGAAAAACATGGATTGGCATTGAAGGAAGATCATGAAATGCCAGCGAATAATCGTATTCTTGTCTGGATCAAAAAATAAAAAAGGCGCAAAAACACCCTTTTTATTTTTTGACAATATTGCTTAACCGGTCTTTTTTGCTGCAGCGACTTCTGCGGAATGAACATCAGCAGCTTCATCAACGGAGTTACCTTCTACCCAACGATCTCCATCTTCATTCGCTTCTTTTTTCCAAAATGGAGCACGGTGCTTTAAGTCGTTAATAATAAATCGGCAAGCATCAAAACCCATAGCACGATGCTCAGACCAAACAACAACTAAAACGATAGCATCATTAGGATTGATCAAACCAACGCGATGTACCACCATGGCATCAATAACGTCCCATTTATCCAGCGCATCCTGAATCACTTTCTCAATGTGCTTTTCTGTCATACCGGGATAATGATCCAAGTACATTTGAGACAAACCTTCGACACCATCGTTAAAGTCACGCATACTGCCAACAAAAGTTACCGAAGCACCATGTTTACCTGCGCCTATATTTTTATCCTGGTAAGAAGAAACCTCTTTCCAAGGATCAAACACTGCTTCCTGAATCACAACTTTCATTATTAACCACCTGTAACTGGAGGGAAAAAACCTAACTCATCTCCATCATTCAATTTATGATCAGCATTGGTATATTCCATATTCACAGCGATCAATGTATTTTCAGGCATCGCGGTGTCAGATACCGCCGACCATACATCGGAGACTTTTGCTTCGGCATTTATTTCTACTGATTCCTCAGCCTTACCCATGGTATCTCGCATATTGGCAAAATATTTTACGGATATTTTCATATCTATTCCCTCACAAAATCTTTAAATTATTCCGTGTCTCGTTCCCATGTACCTGATTTTCCACCTGACTTTTTAAGTAAACCAACATCTGTTATTACCATACCTCGGTCCACGGCTTTACACATGTCATAGATGGTCAATAGGGCAACTTGAACAGCACACAATGCTTCCATTTCTACACCGGTTTGACCATTACAGCGCACACTACAGGTTCCATATACAGAATTTGTTTCAGGATCTGCAGATAAGTCTAACTCGACGTTCGTTATTAAAAGTGGATGACATAATGGAACTAGTTCATGGGTTTTTTTCGCACCCATAATACCTGCTACTCGTGCAATACCTAACACATCGCCTTTTTTATGAGACCCTTCCATAATTAACTTCAGAGTTTCCGCTTCCATGTAGATTCGGCCTTCTGTAACAGCTTCACGTGTTGTGATTTCTTTAAGTCCCACATCAACCATGTGAGCTTCACCAGAGGCGTTAAAATGAGTTAATTTATTATCCATAAATACATCTCTCTTAAAAATGCTAAAAAAGTAAAAAGCCCAACGTAAATAACGTCAGGCTTCATTAAATCATTTAAAAAATACTTATACTGCTATATGTGAAAGACATTAAATACGACACAACCTAGCAGATCAACCGCCGATTTGGGTCATACTTTTGCGTCCAGTAAACTGAACTGTTTGCTCTTTCATTGCAGCTTTCTTCCGAGATTCAAATCCATCTTTTGATTTCAATTTAAAGGCACGGCGAAATTTCGCAACAATATCTTCATCACTGCAACCATTTCGCAATAAATCCATCAAGGTAAATTCTTCATCTGAATACAAGCAGTTCCTAATTCCACCATCAGCAGTTAAACGAATACGTGAACAGTTTCCACATAAACTTCGAGTAAAAGCAGGAATAATCGCAATTTTTCCTTTATAGCCGGGGACTTGAAATATATGATGCTCAGTACGCGTTCCTGAAGCTAATTCAATATCAGGATACTTACCCTTAATATGACGAATCATGGTTTCTGCACTGAGAAAATGTTCTCCTGTTTCCCAGATTTGCTCTGCATCAAAGGGCATAAATTCAATGAAGCGAACTGTTACTCGATTATCTTTTGTCATTTCGCAAAAAATATCTAATTCATCATCATTGAAACCGCGCATAACTACGTTATTAACTTTTACTCTCGGAAAACCAAGTTCTTGCGCTACTCGTATGCTATCAAGTACTTTGTCTTCGCCTTTACGACGGGTAATTTTTTTAAATTTGTCTTCTTGAATTGTATCAAGGCTGATATTCACACCTGTCAAACCCGCTTCACGCAACTGTTTGGCATATTTTGGAAAAATAATACCATTTGTTGTCATATGCACTGCCTGAATTCCCGGCGTATTAGCAGCGCCTTCTACAAGCTGCACAATATCTTTTCTGACTAGCGGCTCTCCGCCAGTAAATCGAACCTTTTTGACACCCATACGACCCAATACACTGATGACTCTTAAAATCTCGTCTGCTGTGAGAATTTGCTCACCATGTTTGAAATCGACACCTTCCTCTGGCATACAATATGTACATCGAAGATTACATTTTTCCGTAATTGCTATGCGAACATAGTCAAATGTTCTTCCAAATGTATCTTGCAATGGCGCATACTGATGCGCTGCAGACGAGGATGACGATGCATTTTGCTCATCAGCATTTGCATTTTTTTTGTCATTATTGGCATTCTCGTTCATTAGCACGTGTTCACCCCCGAACCTATTTATTCAATATTTCCAACAATTATCAGAAATAATTCTGTGCATCTGGTTAAAGATAAAATAGCGGCCCACAATAACCAACCATTTTAATCATGTATTACAGTATCGTAATGCATCCACTCACACAAGCGAAATCAACTATATACTTAATTAGTACATTAAACAGCCTAATTTGCGACAGTCGATCCAATCATAAACGCAAATTATCCCATGTATTCATATAATTTTCTATGCTAATTCTCAACAAAATTCGTTACTTAGCAATACATTTGAAATACATATAAGCTAACTTACAATTTCTGATGTTTCCATATTAGACAACTTACAGTAGGTAATATCGTACAACTGCTGGATTTATTGAGTTTTAGACAAGACCTTTACTATAGGACTCATAATTTAGCCTTTTTTGGAGCGCTTTATTAACTCACCACATAAGTAAAGTTTAGTTTAAACAAGGCTCACCTGCGCATAAATTTGAAAATTTAATACATTTTAGTATGTTACTGTTCAGTCTGAGCTAAAATATTTATATTGGCGGCTAACAATTCTGATCATTGAGTCGCTTATAATCAACAAATAACTAACTATCATCAATTAAAAAGGATATCTAGATGGGGAAATTAGATGGGGTTTGGGAAGAAATAGCACCGATGGAAATTGCCCGTTCCCATGCACCGGTAATCAATTTTCAAGGCAAACTATACGTGTTTGGCGGTGGTGGGCCTGATTTCAAAAGCCTAGACACTTGCGTATGTTATGACCCACAAACGAAAAAGTGGCATGACTTAGCCAATATGCCTACCAAACGTTCAGGGACTGCAGGCTTCTTAATAAACAATAAAATATACATTGTTGGTGGCGGATACAAAAAACCCGATGGCAATTTCCAATTTCTAAAAACAACAGAGATATACGACCCCGCGACGGATAACTGGGAAACCGGCCCAGACATGAACCAACCGCACGATTATCCGGCAGCTACTTTACTCGGCGATACAATATATATCCTTGGCGGCCACCATCCTGAAGCGTGTCTTGGTGGCCCAAAAACTGACCCTGGATTTGATTATTGTGAACGTTGGACACCTGGTGACAAAAATTGGGAGGAAATCGCCCCACTTCCTACACCACGGTTTGCAGCAAATGCCTTAACAAGAAATGGAATAATTTATACCTCTGGTGGTGTCGCTTTTCGTCCAGAAGGATTTAACAATTTTGACTTTTTTGAAAACTACAATCCCGAAAATAATCAATGGCAAAAAGATGACTCCCTCAAGCTACCGTGGCCCGCAGCCGGGCAAGGCATGTGTAATGTAAACGATGATTTTTTCTTTTTTGGCGGATATAGTACCGATAACATTCATCCCCGCGCGGCACTATGTGCAAATAATAAAGTCCAATGGCAACGCCTAGCCGATATGCCATCTCCTCGTGCCGCAATGGGAGTAGCAGCCATAAATAATACAATTTATTTAGTTGGCGGCTGGGCGGATGATGGACGGACACCGTTAAATACTGTTGTTGCATATAGCTGGAAAAATTAATATGGAAAACAAAGAACTCACTCGATATAGCCGTCATATGATGCTGCCTCAAATGGATTATGAGGGGCAATTAAAACTCACTCAATCTCGTGCATTAATCATCGGTGCGGGTGGTTTAGGCTCACCAGTTGCTATGTACCTTGCCAGCAGTGGTATTGGCCATATTGTCATTACCGACTTTGATCACGTTGAATTGCATAATTTACAACGTCAAATTTTACATGGAAATGATGATGTTGGAAAAGCGAAAGTCGACTCAGCAAAAGAAACCCTGGAGAACTTAAATTCTGACATTAAGATTACTGCCTTCAACGAAAAGCTCAGCGAAGAAAAACTTCGCGAACAGGTCAGATTAGCAGATGTTGTTTTAGAAACAACCGACAATTTTGAATCTCGCTTCTTCCTAAATAGGATTTGTGTTGAAGAAAAAACGTCACTAGTGTCTGGCTCAGCCATCCGATTTGAAGGGCAAATTACTGTTTTTCGTCCCGACAAAGAAGATAGCCCTTGCTATCATTGTCTTTACAAAGAAACAGACGAAGCAGAACATGGTCATTGGGAAACCTGTGCAAGCAGCGGAGTTTTAGCCCCTGTAGTTGGTATAATTGGGTCTATTCAAGCCACAGAAGCCATAAAAGTCCTTACTGGCATGGGCCAAGACTTATGCGGCCGATTAATTGTATTTGATGCGATGTATATGGAATGGCGGGAAATGAAGCTGAAAAAAGACCCCAACTGCCCGGTTTGTTCAAAGTAAATTCTCTCAATCCCGGAATACGTAAACTCCATCCGGTCTACACAAAAAATAAAACTCGGAATTTGCTGTTCAGAGAGTTTAGTTTTTTCTGGCGCGAATTAAATACACACGGACGGGGTACATGAATGTACCTTCATAAAAGCAATATAGGAGCAATTACAGGATAGGGGAACATGCATCAGTATGTTACCGATCGAGTACGACCGGAACGAATAATATGAGCTCAGGAAGTACTCAATGAAACCCGTAGGGCGGCGCTAAGCGCGAAATTTAAAGCGCGCCTGGGAGGGGGGAAGATAAATAAACTGAACTGCAAATTTATTTAACATGGCAAGTTAGGCACAGCGAACTGCCATTGTTCGCGCTAACTTGAGCGCGGGAGCTACTAAGGCCCGCAGCTCGTTCAACATCCGCATTAAAGGCACCAACACGCAAGAAACTAGGAATCAATTCATTGCTACTCGACGTACTGACTTTAATGCCGTGAGGATCGTGACAAGAACCACACTCCACTTCATAGCCATCACCTGTATCGTACAAACGAATTTCATCTGGATCTGCGTGCCCGTTTCCATTGTTATCAAAAAATGCAATTTTGGGGATTTTAACATCCGGCTCGTTATAATCCACATCGGGCCCAAATTCCTCAGGGTACTTAACGCCAATCGGGTGGTCATCTGCTAGATAGTTCGTTTGACGCTGAAGTTGGGCCGTATCATCATTATGCGCTACATATTTATCACCTATAGAAAAAACCATAAAGTCTGGCGCTAAACCACTTTGCCCGGCGTTGTGACAGGCAATACAATATGAAGCGTTAGTATTAAAACCAGCATGTTCAGTATCCGCAGAATTTCCAGGTGAACCTGTCCCTAACTTATTATCACTCCACCTATCCAGAAAATCATTTTTCACAACAGTTTCTGCCTCGCTAGAATAACCAGCCCGAAATTCACCAGTCAATTGCGTTGGCATATTGATTATAGAATCTATAGCCGTCGCGCCATCATGACAAGAAAGACAAGTTAAAGAATTAGGCCCAGGTTGGGTATAGTTTAAATCTAGGGCAGTCGGTTCAAAAAAATTAGTTGCACCAGCGGTTTTATCCTGATTGTACAAAGTATAAGTCCGCTGGGTTACTGTTCGATTCCAGAGAGGAGCAGCAGCGGTAGAATTGGCTCCATGAGGTGTATGGCAATAGACACAGATTTCATAATAATTATTACGAAATGAATCCATTACCTGATTAGCCGTGTTATACGACATGGTTAAGTTATGTCGTGTATTGGCTATACCACCAATACGCAAACCATCTGCGGACATATCATTATTTAGAATAACATTCGGTGCTGACGTATTTGCACCTGCATCCCCACCATCGGGTAACCAGCCGTCCGCATTGGCAATAAAACTAGTCAAGAATAAGGAAATAACACACAAAGTGAGCCCTAATATTGATATTTTGACTGCACCTGAAGATTGACTTCTCCCCTTTGCCGCGTTCATATGTTGAATACCTGTTTGATTTAATGCACTCTTCTTATGTTTATCGCCCGCATTTTATTCATTAAGCTGGCTTTTGTTATAAATCCATCATTCAGCCAACTAATTTACGAAACGAGGCCCTACGTGTCAAACTAAATGCTTTAAAATTCATTACTATGACAAATTCTTGTTCATTATTACAACAATTGTATTTTAAAACAGCAGAACAATTTTTTATACTTATCAAGATCTTTCCAAATCAACAATAATTAACATTTTCAAGTAAATAACTAAAGTGTAAGATTGCACATCCCAATATTATACCCAACATAGTTGATTGTAATTTGCCCCTATGGCATTCCCTCAATCAACGCGGTTGATTGACATACACTAAAAATGAGCAACTACATGATAAGTATCAAAGGTCTAAGCAAAGTTTATGCATCAGGCACTCAAGCCATCAATAAGCTTGCACTGGATATCGAGCAAGGAGAAATTCTCGCTCTATTAGGCCCAAATGGCGCAGGTAAAAGCTCCACGATTAAGATTTTAACCACACTGAGCGGATTTGATGATGGAGAAGTCACCGTTGCTGGTTTTAATGTTGATGTCGAACCTGAAAAAGTACGACAATCTATTGGTTATGTTGCTCAAGAAACTGGTGTCGACTATTTTTTAACTGGTCGGGAAAATCTTGTGCTTCAAGGCCATTTATATCGCATGACGAGCAATGATATTCATAAACGAATCGATGAACTATCTGATTATTTTTCACTTACGGATCATCTCGACGATTTAGTATCAACATACTCCGGAGGTATGCGACGCAAACTAGATATTGCTACGGCATTAATCCACCGTCCTAAAATACTCTTTCTTGACGAGCCCACTCTAGGATTAGATACCCAAAGTCGACAAAGTCTATGGACATATATTCGAAAACTCAACGAAGAATTCGGGCTCACTTTTTTACTAACAACCCATTATCTTGAAGAAGCCGACAAATTAGCAAACCGAGTTGCTATTATTGACAAAGGTGAAATCAAAACCATTGGTAGACCTGACGAGCTCAAAGATCAAATTAGCGGGGATGTTGTTTCCTTGCATATAGATAAACCCAAAGACAAAAATACACTCGTTTCTACTTTGCATAACAATGATTTTGTTAAAGATAGCAAATGGGAAGATGACAAATTGCATCTTTATGTATCCAATGGCGCAAGTGCTATTGTTAAATTAATTGAAGACTGTCATAACGCAAACGCAGATGTCATTAATGTATCCTTTTCACGTCCAACCCTGGATGATGTATTTATCCAACACACCGGTAGTAGTATTGATTCAAGCAGCAATGAAGGTGAAGAAAAATGGTGGGAAAAATGGGCGGGTAAAGGCGGTGGTGGCAGTTGGGCTAAAAAATGGAAAGAAGATGATTCTGTAGAATCAAACAAACACGATTCAGAAAAGCAATGGTCAGAAGATGATGCAGCCGAATGGCACAAAAATAAAAAATGGAGTGAAGAAGAAAGTGCCAAATGGGAAGACAATAAACAATGGAGTCAAAAGGAATCTGCTGCTTGGCACAATAAAGACAATCACGATAGTTCTGAAAAAACTTCAAAATTAGCTACGGAAGATTCAGTTGAGTCAAACTCACAATGGTCCGAAAGTGAAAACAGTCATTGGCAACAAGATCAACAGAATACTAAAAAAGACTGGACTACCGAAAATACTAACTGGCCAAAAGATGGATCAGAATCGGATCAATCCCAGCAAAACTGGGATAAAAAATAACAATCTGCTACAGCAGACTTCAAACACTCATTTTTAGGAAAATTCATGCTCGCTGATACTTGGTATTTATTTAACAAATACGTCAAAATTTCCATGCGTATGCCGTTATGGTCACTCTTTTCATTGATACAACCCTTACTTTGGTTATTTATATTTGGCTCTCTATTTAAATATTTTGCTACGTTACCGGGTTTTCCCGCCACTTCATATATTAATTATTTTGTTCCCGGCGTATTGATAATGACGGTTTTATTTGGCTCATCCTGGGCTGGTGTAAGCCTACTTAGAGAAATCAGTGCAGGCACTATCGATAAGATGTTAGTTTCTCCTGCATCACGAACTGCCATAGTTCTAAGTAGAGTATTACACTCTGCGGCTCAAGTTGTCGTACAAGCTATGATAGTACTTATCGCCGCTTGGATTATGGGAGCCACAACCAGCTATAATCCTTTCTATATTTTTTTAGCCATGTTAGTTATTTTACTGCTAGGAATTGCTTTTGCGAGTTTATCCAATGGGCTAGCAATCATTTTACAACGAGAAGAGCCACTGGTAATTATGGGGAATTTAATGACATTACCGTTGATGTTTTTCTCAACCGCTATGGTTCCAGAAAAATTTATGCCTGAATGGATTCATACTATTGCGATATTAAACCCTATTGAATATGCAGTCAGTGCAGTGCGTGCCGCGCTCTCTCCTACTCCCATATTATCAGAGTTTGTGACAGGTTTTGGTGTCACATTATTATTTGCTTTGGGGACATTATACTGGTCAATTAGCGCATTTAAAGCAACGCGTGATTAAACAAGATCGAAGGGAAATGTTTATATAACTCCCTAAAAAGTCATAACGAATCCACCCTCAATTGAATATCGATTATACTTACCCAAGGAAGTACTTTGAAAAGCAGCAATAACATCATCATTATCTAATTGTCGTGTACTCAAACCCACGGGCAAAGAAGAAAAGTTTTTTTGTAGAGATGCGCTAATTACAAAACGTAAATCTTTAAAAAACGAATAACTAAGACTCGGAGAAACACTGGTAGTTAAATTAATACGTTTGGCATCTTCTCCACGTGCGACAGCACCTGAATCAAGATTAGCATACCCCGACAGAACTCCTACTAACGACAAACTACCCATTAAACCAGGCGCAAGTACGCGTCTCAAATTCAAACTGCCTGTGTGACTGTTAAATTCATAATCTCTCGGGTCATAAACAATAACCTCTGTGACTTTGTTACTCTCCAATCCTGTAACTGGATCTGATACGGGGACACTTGTTTGAGTTGTCTGAACAACTTTATTAATATTACGATAAATAGTTAAAACATAACTAAGATTAGCAGAAACTCCCCACCTTAAAGCCTGATTCAAAGACAAAGCTATGCTGCCAGTCAGTGATTCAATAGGAGTATTACTAGATGTAGTAATGTAACGCAAACTACTATTAACATTAAGTGATGTCGCTATTTTTTCACCTTCGGAACCAATGGGTGACAAGTTTAATAGAGGCTTGGCAAAAACTTTTAATCCTCTCCCAAAAGAAAGCGAGGTCGCTTCGCTGAGTTTAGAGTCATTTACAAGACTAGATTGATCTTGCCGATTTACAGCGACACTCCAATTTTTATCCGGGGAACCCAAGATTAAACTAGACTGTAAAACCGATCTTAAATAATCCGTTTGCCCCAAATGGTATGTTGAATATGTAGGACTCCAACTCGCTCTAAAACTTAGATCATCTCGCGCTTTCAAAGCGTAGATAAAACTTAGCGCTAAATCCGAACGTATTTCTTCAGTAGGGTTTTGGTCATTTAAGTTTAAATTATTATCGTATACGAATTGATAATTTAAAGAGTTGGAAAATCCACTCAATCGACTTTCAACTGCGGCCAATCTTGCTTCTGCTTCGGGCACCTGTGGAATAGTGCCACCGGCAAAGATAATTCCACGATATTCATTTGCAGCTAGAGAGTCCATTCCCAATTGCTCATAAACCTTGCCCAATAATATTTTCACCGCATAATTCGTTGGCCGAAGATCCAATACTTTCTGATAAGAAATTGCCGCCTTTCGCAACTTACCTTTACTAGCTTGCAGAATACCTAAAAATGCAAACGCTTGAAAATTGTTAGGTTGTTCTACAACAAGTTCGGCAAAGATTTTTTCTGCCTCAGCTAATCGTTTGTCTGCCCACAAACCCCTTGCTTTTGTGATTTTCCATTTACCTGCGGCAAATTGACCTTCACGACTGTTTTTGTCTATTTGCATAATCATTTCGTATTGCTCTGCTGCTTGAGACAGCATATTCAATTGCTCATAAACATTCGCCAAATTAATTCTACCACGTAGATTTTTGGGACTGTGACGAATCACAGATTCAAACTCAACGCGAGCTTCACCATATTTTTTTTGCCGTATAAAAATCATTCCTCGATTAAAACTCGCCTTAACATTGGCAGAAAAATAATCCAAAGCTTTCTCATATTCAACCAAGCTTTCAGCCACATTGCCACCTTCTAACGCTCTGTCTGCCACCATAGTATGAAGGACATTCATTCTGATTTTTGCTTGTTTCGCCCATCGACCTGTTGAATCATTATCAATTATATATTGAAATTGCTCTTTCGCCTCTTCAGTTTTACCTGAATCAAAATACATTTGACCCAAATTTAAGCGTGCCGAATAATCATTAGGATTAACTTTTAAAACACTCAAAAATCCTCGTTCAGCCATGAGTGTATTACCCAATTGTAAATTTGCCATCGATATATTGAAAAACGCTTCTGTTCTCTTTGGATCTAGATTGACAACAATTTGCAGGGCCTTCAATGCACCTTCCCAATCTTTAATGGCCAATCTCTCCCGCCCATCAATAATATGATATTGCACCCTAGCTGCTTTGGTTAACTGGTCTTTATTACCCATATCGATAATATTTTTTAAATGTTTCATTGCACGTTTAGGCCGGCGAGTTCGATCAAATATTGTCGCCAAACTCATATTTACTGTTGGGTTCTTCGGGTTTTTTAAATACAATTTTGAAAATGTGAGCTCAGCTTCTTCGGTACGATTTAACAACATATAGGCATTACCAATATTGTACAGTACCTGGGAATCGTCAGGATATTCGAGGGTCAATCCATTAAATATTAATAGAGCGGCGTTCAATTCACCCTTTTGCGCTAAAGATCGTCCGGAAGCTAAAGCTAGTAACTTTTCCACTTCTTTAATCCGTGGATCCCGTGTACCTGTGTCAATAATACGCTGATACTCATCTCGAGCTTCTTTAACTTTCCCCAACCGCTCATAGATATTCGACAAATATAAGCTATACCTCACATCACGTGGTTTTTGACGAATACTCTTTTTTATAAAATCAAGACCTAATTCCAATTTTTTATTTTGGATATAAGTTTGACCAATTCTGAAATAGGCTTCTGGGTGATCAGGTGACAACAAGAGTACCTTTTCGAATTTATTGATAGCAGCCGATGCTTTTTTCTTTAACAGTAACTCTATGCCATCATCAATCAATTTTTTAATCGTTGGCGTATCTGCAAAAATACAATTGGAAAATAAAAAAGCCACGATAAAAAGCGAATATTGTGTAAATCGCAATAATCGCCTAAAGTTTATCTTGGATTTTCCGTCAGCATTTGACAGTTCTATTTCATACATTAGTAATAGTTCTTAACACTCTTACAAAAATGAATAATTAAGCAAGTAATAAGGATAATAATTAAAATTCTATGTTGAATTTAACTAATAGATGCCACCCATCAAATCTCAAATTTACTTTATTATAAGTTTTACCATCTTCATCGAGGGCTCCAATCTCATTTAGAGGATTCACAGCACGTATGACATATGGTTCAGTTTGAATGCCATCTCCATCATTGTAATCATTTTTGGTACTACCTCCTTTCAAAGCACCAGCTTTGACATGTACGGCATAAGCGCCTTCCATGGCAATTGAAAACCGTTCTGCAAAACGATATTCCGCTCCCATTCCAAACTGGAACATCAAAAAACCCGTTGCTTGAGATTTGTAAATGAAGATTCGTTTAAACCCTTGAGGTGCACCGCTAACAAACTGAAAAACGTTTGTTTCTTCGTAATCCACATCAAAAATTTCTCGTAAACTTAAATTCATATAAGCATTAAATTTGCTACTACGTTTAGTTAGATAATGCCTAATGCCAAGATAATATTGTGTATATGAAAGTTTACTTTTTCGACGAAATGTTGCCCTATTATTCGCTTGCCCTTGTAAAGGAAATGTTACCGTAATATTACCGGCTTCCGCTAAGGTTTCCCATGCACCGATACCGATAAAAAAATCATCCTGAGTTCCAAATTTGCGACGTATTTCAAGTCCAGCTTCAACATCAAAAGCACGTGGCTGCAAATTATTTTCAAAATGAAAGTTTTTTGATGGGTATGAAGATTCGCCTTCTACGTCTTCAGGTAAATCCGTTGTGATCCTTACAGTACCAACAAAAGGTGCGTTATAAACCGTATCATAAAAAACGTTTAATGCCAGACGATTTACACCTACTACTGGAGAAAACACCCATCCAGTACCATCTGATTTGGCAAGAACATTTCCTGCCATTACCAACAATAGTAAAGATATGATGTATTTTAGGAATCTCATTTTTCTCCAGGTTTAGCAAATGTCGGTTTAAAATAAGAAATCAATGCAGGTAATACCCAAATAGCGACTAGACAGCTCATTATCATATAAGAAGTCACAAACAAACCCAGTTTTGTATGTGGTGGAAATTGAGAAAAGAATAAAACAGAAAACCCTACTGTAACTACAGTTGCATTTAAAACAATCGTATACCCAGTGGTACGTAAAGTGTTTGCTGTTGCTTGATCATGATCTTGGCCTTGCTTTCTCTCACTAGTATATCTAAACAAGTAATGTATCGCATAATCCACGCCTACACCAATGGCAATACCTGCAGCTAATGCAGTCGAAACATCAAGTGGGATAGAAAACAAACCAGCCACACCAGCAACAAACAAAGTTGACAAAGTAACGGGGATCACTACATAAATGCCAGCAATAAATGATGCAAAAACCAATGTAGCAACTATCAAAATAGCAATTTTAGATAAAACAATCGCTGTTGTCTGACTGTCAATAAGCAATTTAGCCCAAACATAAGAATTGTTTCCGGAACCAGAAAGGTTCACATCTACATCCAATTCAGTAAATTCTTTATCAACGTAATTATTCACTGAGTCCATTATATGCTTTAAATCTCGTGTATGGTCAGTTTGAATAATGACAGTAATTAAACCCGTTTTATAATCATAATCAACCACTTCATCCAATTGTTGTGGGCGACCAGAAACTGAAAACAGAAATAAATATTCACCAATTTGTTTTGCTGTTTCAGGAATGACATTAAACGCCTCATCACTTGCATGTAATGACTTATTCATACTCTTTATGTAATCAACTACGCTGATACTATCACCCACAAATGGCAATGTTTCTACATAGGATTGCAAACCTTCCATTTTTGATAATAATTCTGGATTTTTAAATGCATCAATTTCTTTTGCCTCAATAACAACATTTAAAAATATAGAACCAGAGAATTTATCATTTAAAACTTTTGTGGCTTTAGCAATATCTGTATCTTCTCGAAAATCACTCATCCAACTTGAATCAACAAATAATCGTGAAGTGCCAAGTACAGAAATTATAACAAGCGCAAGCAATATCACAGCTGCTTTACTTCGATGGGCTTCTATCCAACGGCCCGAATTAGTTAGAAATAATGATAAACGATTTTGTTCGTCGTATACTCTAATTGCTCGACGCTTAGCGAGATAATTACCCACTTTTGGTTTTAACAAAGTTAATACAGCCGGCAACAAAGTAATACTAATAAACCAAGAAAACAAAATGCCAATTAAAGCAAAAATACCAAAAATTTTAAATGGAGGCATTTCAGCAAAAAATAAAGCAAGAAAACCAATTGCCGTTGTTAACGATGTCATTATTAAAGGTGGACCTAATCGTAAAGTCGAGCTTTTAACAATGTTATAAGAAGTTTCTTGAGGATTATGTAAAACTTTATCATAGTATGCACTGAGCAAATGCACTCCATCCCCTATACCGACAGCAACCAAAATTACCGGCAACATAGTTGAAATAGTATATAAAGGAACATTTGTTACAACCATCAGACCGAACGTCCAGATAATCGCTGCAGACATAACAAATATTGGTAATAACATACCTCGCCAGGTTCGAAAAATGAATAATAAAACCAAGGCCATTACAGCGATTAACAACGGCACCATTTTTTCCATATCCGCCATCGCATACAATCCCGATGAAACCTCTATGACTGGACGTCCAGCAAGATAAAACACATCATTAATAGGCATTTTTGGATCAGCCTGAGGGATACCTGATATTAATTTTATTGGTGTACTGTTTTTAGAAGTACTCACCTCAAATTCACTGGCCTGCCACACTTCACCTTTAGGTAATGCCTCAGATAATAATTCTTTACGCTGAGTACCATCGAGATTTAACCATTGGTTGCCACTCCAATCACTTTCAACTATTTCCGATTGTTGCGCAGTACTTTTAGGTGTGCCATCGGCGTTAACCCATTTATTACCCGCAAAATCTTCAATTGGCTTTTTCGGATCTTGTTTAGGTGTACCATCAGGATTCACCCATTTGTTTCCTTGCCAACCCGCCTCTTCTTTTTGAACTTTCGCTGCCGTAGCTTTTGGCGTACCATCGGTGTTCACCCATTTATTACCAGCAAAATTTTCATCTGCCTCATTAGGGTCAGTTTTCGCCGCACCATCAGCACCTACCCATTTGTTGCCCTGCCAGTCTGCCTCTTCTTTTTGAACTTTCGCTGTCGCAGGTTTCGGGGTACCATCGGTGTTCACCCATTTATTACCACCAAAATCTTTATCGGCCTTATTCGGATCAGTTTTCGCCGTACCATCAGCACCTACCCATTTATTGCCCTGCCAGTCAGCCTCTTCTTTTTGAGCCTTGGCTGCGGCAGCTTTAGGCGTACCATCGGTGTTCACCCATTTATTACCACCAAAATCTTTATCGGCCTTATTCGGATCAGTTTTCGCCGTACCATCAGCACCTACCCATTTATTGCCCTGCCAGTCAGCCTCTTCTTTTTGAACTTTCGCAGCCGCAGGTTTAGGGGTGCCATCAGTGTTCACCCATTTATTACCACCAAAATCCTTATCGGCTTTATTCGGATCGGTTTTGGCCGTACCATCAGCACTTACCCATTTGTTGCCCTGCCAGTCGGCCTCTTCTTTTTGAGCATTCGCTGCCGCAGCTTTAGGCGTACCATCGGTATTCACCCATTTATTGCCAGCAAAATCTTTATCCTGTTGTTTCGGATCTTTTACATTTGATACAACTTCAGTGGTTTGCTCAACATTGCTTTTAGGGGTACCGTCAGCATTAGCCCATTTATTACCTTCCCACTCCACGCTGGCTTTCTTTTTTGACGTACCATCAGCATTTGTCCATTCATTACCGCCCCACTTACCATCACTATCAGTATTTCCAGCCCCCCAAGGGCCCCAATCAGGTTCTTCACCCAATTCTTTTGCAATTAGGTTTTTTACTTGAAAATACGTTTGATAACGATGTTGCTGACCTTCTTTGATTTTGATACGAATCATTGCTGCAGTGCCATCAGCAGACACTAAATTACCATGCAATATATCTTTGTGAGTTTCAATCCGCTGCTTAAGCGCATCAATTTCTTGAGAGGTTTGTGGCACCTTATCCATAATAGAGCGCGCACCAATACTCGTTTCATCACCTTCAAACACAGTTGAAGTTGCAATAGATGCAATATCGATATCACTGGTTGCCAATACTCCAGGTAAGGTAGCTACTTTTTTTGCGATCCTAGCAATACGAGCGAGTGTTTCAGAATTATATATCCCTTCTTTTTCGTTAACGATGCTGACAATGAGCGTATCTTTAACGCCGAAGATATCATCCACTTTTTCATCATACAAAATAGCTTCATGTCCTTTGGGCAGATAAACTCGAGCATCTGTTTCCCAACGTAAACCATCAAGTTGCATAGCAAAAAATACTGTAAGTGTGGCGATAACAGCGATTACTGTTTTCGGAAAGTTAAATCCTAACGAGTATATTTTCTCTAACATTTCATTCCATTCCTAATGTAACAGCAACTCGACACACAAATCGCTTGAAAAAAATTTAATTTTATTAACTAAGCACTTATAATGCCGCTATTTTTGATCGTGTTTTAACCAATTTAATAGCGTCATCAGAAATTGTATTTGAACTCTACAGATACACGTTTATTTTCATTAAAATTACCCAGAAATTGCGCTCGTTGCTCAGGTGTGACTAAACCGCCATCTGCTGCTGAATCCGCCTCACGACCAAATGATGTTCTTCTTCCAATAAAAACATCTGCACCCAAAGTAATTTGAAAATGATCAGTCAAGTTGAACAATAATCTTGGTTTTATATAAGTTTCTTCAAAATTAATTAATCGAATTACTAGTAAAGTAAAAACAGCCGAATGTTTCTGAATAGGTTTTCGTAGAAATAAATTAAATGTCGTATCAAACTGATCAGATAGAATATAGTCTTCATAATCTAAGATTACCCATTGCGCTATTGCTGGACTAATATCTGCCCCCCAAAAACTAAAATCATATCCTATTCCCCAACGGATATGATTTCTTTTCACATCACCATCATCATCAAGGAATCCATTAGTATATTTATCAACAATGGCAAAATATTTATCTGTTATAAATGCAAATTCTGCTTTTAGAATATCACCTTTAATTTCCTTGGTCATCGTTGCACCGAATATATTCATACGTGAATAAGTGGGAAAAATCGGTAAATTTTGCGTTGGCTCCGTACTACGGACATCATCGAGAGATATAATTCGAAATGTGGTGGGATAATCATCCCATGTGTAGAAATAACTCAAAGAGAATTCTGCATCAAACATATCTCGAGTTATTTTAAATCCAACTTCTGAATATTTGGGATTAAAATTTTCAGGTTCCGTCGTTGTAGCAAGAACTTGAAATAATTCCCATTCTGAACCAGCTGCAGCTGGCTGATGAAACTTTAACTCGGGTATCCACAATAATTCATAACTTGTATTTTCTGAATAATAATTAACTTTTAATGTCCACAATGGAATTCTATAGTCTAACAAATCCGGTATAATTAACTCACGAAAATCCATTGGATTAATTTCATCGACAATACGTATGCCTTCTAAAACACCCCAAACCACATATTGTTTACCGACTCGTACGTCCAAATTATCAAAATACATATCAAAATACATTTCACGTAACTCAACCCGGCGGTCATCTTTCTCTTTTTTCAATTGGTCTATAAATACCAAAGGTTCTTTATCATTCCGCACATCTCGCGCAGAAATGGTATCGTAATTAAACAAATCATAAACATGATCGTAATAGCCCCAGCCAGAACTGAAAAACTTTATTTTAGGCAGTATTTGATATTGCCAGTTTAAAGACAGAACGTTTCGAAGCTTTGTAAAGCTACGAGGTTCATCAAAGCGATAGGCGGTTTCATTTTTAACATAACCGCCAAAAATATGTTTGGAAGGTCGTGACGCCTCCAGTAAGGCGTCTAGATCATCGGGAATAGCTATATCTATATCATTCGTCGCAGCCAATAAAAAATTAGGCGTAATGATTACAGATATTGTTAATAAAATTAATACTAGGTGTTGGTTAATTGTGTTTTGCATGTGTGACAAACAATCACGTAACCGTTATCAGATGCTGAAAAACCCAAATCAGCTTCAGAACCTTTAGGTAAAGGTTCACGACAACGTTCACAACTACGATCCTGATTCACCTCCATTACTTTCCAACCAATAATATCGGCAAGTTTGTCAACTTCATTTGCTTTATCTTCAGTTTCGGGCGATTTTAAGAAAGTCCATTCTGTTTGCCTTTCACTGCCATCGGAAAACGCTTCTTCCAGCACTCTCCTGATCAATAAAGAAACAGGAATATTCATTTCATCAGCTTTCGCGATAACTCGATCTTTAAGTGCCTTCGGAACTCTAGCACCTAGATATTCCTCTTTACGTTTCATAGCCATTGCCATGGCTTTCTCGCGCATTTTTTCACCATGTTTTCTTGGATTCTCTGGAGTCATACCACCCATTTTTCTACCTCCGAATAATACTCACTTATATCTCTGTGAGTGCAACAAATTCAAATAGCTTGAGATTTGTTATACAAAATTTAACATAACTAACACAGTATAAACTATTATCTCGAAATCAGATAAAATAATGCGCGCCATGTGATACAAATGTATAACATAAAGCATAGAAAGTCAATCTATTGATCAAGGCTTATCGTTAGATATTGTATTATTTGAAGTTTTTGATTAATAAAAGATACAATAAAAAGGCATGTATATAAAGTAGAAACCCATAATCCCCAGTAATCATAATTTAAAAGAATCGAAATGCCGACTACCAAGGATTATGAATTATAGGTTTAAAGATTGTAATTCGATATTGTTAGACAAAATTAGTCATCATCGCCATCGTCGTCACTATCATCATCATCTTCCGTGGCTTCCGAATCTTCGACCTTAAGCACTTTTAAGCCACCCAAACCTGCCGCAACAAATAATACATCATTTCTGTAAACAATATGGTTAACAGATTGAGTTAAACCGTCAGCAGTTAAATCTAACTCTAATTTACCAATCACTTCCAAGGTGCTAGCATCACAACCTTTAGAGTCAATATTTTCGTCATCTACTGCCAAATAAACACCTGCTTCGCCATTACCCATAAATACTGAGCGTTTATACGCCGTCGCAGCATTTGCAACTGTCAAGGAAGCATCCAAACCAGCGACAACAGGCAAATCAATAGTTTTTAACACTTCACCTGTTGCCAAACAAACTAATTGTGTTCCCCCATTCCCCATGGCCAAGATGGCTTTATCTTTTTTCACTTCTATTGTTGATTTAGCGTGTTTGATACTCGCCCCATCCAAATCATATGAATTTTGAAGCTCACCGGTTGTTTTATCAAACGTCATCAATTGCGCAGACACTCCGTCTACACCATTTGATCCAGCAATTACTGCAATATCACCATTATCACTATCGATACTACGCGCATCATCCATCGCAATACTGTTGCTCACTTCTAATGAGGTTTGATCGAGTATTGTTGTATATCCATCATCTGCGCCCGATGTCACATAAACATCACTACCGTATACTTCTACGTCAGTAGCAGCATAACTGACGATATCTTTATTACTAATATCGTCACTAAGTTTTCCACCCGCTAATTTTATAACACGCAAAATAGCTGGAGAATCATACCCTTCAGCGGATGTCGCTGCTGCCAAATATAAATCAGATCCTTTAACTGCAAGGCCATTAACATCCGTATCCGTAAAAACTACACTTGATATAAGTACCGGTTCGTCTGCATCACTGATGTCAAACACTTCAACACCCCCTAGAAATACCTCCCCAGCAGTGTTGTAACTAACATAAGCTTTGCTACCATGAATTCGAATTTCAGTAGCTTGCAATTTAGTACCTTCATATTCAAGTGGATCAACTTCTGCGACCAATGTTAGAGTAATTTCAGCTTCTTTATCTTTTTTACTCTTAGAGGCAAAGCCGGCCTTGTTACGCTTAGCTTTATTGGAACTATCACTTTCAATAACTACAGTATCACTGGTTATATATACTCGTTCTTCCAAAGTAGTCTCATCATTTTCTAAAACCACGGTAGTCGCTTCATCTGATTCCGATGCCAGTTGACACCCAAATAGAGAAACCACAAAAAAAGCCGTCATTGATAATTTGAACAAATTAGATAATCGCATAATAAAGCCCATTTAATATAAACATTTAGCCACATTATTTAACGGGTAAGCAGCATATATTAATAGGTAACATGTGCACTTATTGGCCAATAACTTGAAGTATTTCACGAAAAATTCGCCCTAAAGACAACAGACACTAACAAATAAGATAAAGTTGGTGATTTTGGAGCGAAATGACGTTAAAACTCCTCAATTTCAGCAGCATAAAACTAAATAAATCAATTCTTTCACCGATATATATTTAAAGGAGTGTAGGCCAACCCTACGAACCGCTAGACTAAAAGGTAATAAACATGAGTCAGGAAGAATTCGATGTTCTAGTTGCAGAAGATGATGATCAAATATCATATTTGCTCAATTTTATGTTAACTCGAGAAGGCTATAAGGTAAAAGTTGCCAATGATGGCCAAGAAGCCATGGATGCTATTGCTGAAATCGCTATGCCTAAGCTTATATTACTCGACATTATGATGCCCTACTATGACGGCTATCAAGTGTTAGAGCATATTCGAAAGGAATCAGGTTGGGATGGCGTACCAATTCTTATGCTAACCGCAAAATCTCAAGAAAAAGATATCGTCAAAGCTCTCGAGTCCGGTGCTAATGATTATGTGGTAAAACCATTTCAACCTGGCGAATTAATCACACGATTGAAAATGCTCATGAGGCGCGCCGCGTGATCCATGAAAATCGGATACACTGCTTTATGGGCTTTAACCCTATTTGTACTAACGAACATCTCTGCTCACGGTAATGAATTTTTAGAACGCGCCTGGTCAGAAATTAATAAGAAAAATTTCTCAGGTGCGCAAGCGATCCTATCAGATCGTTTACAATCCCACCCAACTGAAGTTCAAACACAATTCTTATATGCTCGCACTCTTGCCTGGGGAGGAAAATACCCCGAGGCAATTGCAACGATGGATCAAATATTAGAGCAACAACCCAAAAACAGTGATTATCTATTTACAAAAGCCAGAATTTTAAGTTGGCAAAACAAAAATCTTCAAGCAATTAGACTATTAGACCAAGCTAGGGCTATATCCCCAAATTATTTTGATATTTGGCAACTACAGTTTAGCTTACTAAAACGAGAATACGCTGAAAAAAATGGAGACAAAATAAATAGCTATTTCGTCCAGTTTAAAAACCAGTTTCCAAATAAGAAAATTCAACCATTAATTGTTCCTGCACCAGCTAAAAAACGATATATACTCGCTACTGCAAATTATGAAATATTTAACAACAACTACAAGAATGGAAAAGGAACATCGATTAGCTATGGTGATTCTTGGAAAAAATATCAATTTGTATTGGGTCTAGATTTTATAAACCGATTTAACCTTAACGACCAACAGTTTAATTTGTCAGCAAGCACAAAGAAAAAAACAAATATTTGGCTTAGCGGAGGAATTTCTGCTAGTAGTCAACATTCTTTATTACCAACTTATTCTATTTATGCACAGGTTAATTATCTAACACATAAAAAATGGTTAGGCTCCTACAAGCTCAGTCATAAAGGCTATAAGTCAGTGACCGTTAATAATAATCAACTAGCAATAAGTAAACGATGGAAAAATTTCGAACCGCGATTCGCTTTATATATAACAACTATCGATTATATCGATATCACACTCGGCGCTTCTGCCCAGCTAACACATTTTTTCGAAAACAATCATACAATTCGTTTATCAATTAGCGCAGGTAATGAACTGGAATATATTGGAAAGAAAACAAAAATATATAATGTGCAAAATATAACCATTGACGGTAAATATCAAATTAGTCCTGTGTGGCATTTTATTTATGCCATAAGTCATCACATCCAAGGAACGGCGTACACACAAAATGGAATCCTTTCTGGGTTACAATTTAGATTCTGAATTAATGCTAAGAATTGGTGTTAATTTAATGTTGACAGTAGTCGTGCTGACGATTGCTGTGTTTTTTTTCGTCATTATTTTGCGAATCCTGCTTCTCTATCATAATTATAGAAAAGAACAATTCATTGCCCTTTGGCGACCTACTTTGACGGAATGCATAATAGGAATTCCAGAAAAATTACCAACACTCAATCAGAAATACATCCATGATTTTATTGGAGAATGGAATAGTTTATATGGAATTCTTGGCGGCATTAGTCATGAAAACCTCATTAGTGTGGCAATAAAACTAAAGATTCACGTAGCTGCAATGATGATGCTGATCTCCAACCATCCAAAAATTCAACTCACCGGTATTATCACCTTAGGCAATATGCGCGTAAAACAAGCTTGGCCTATGCTTGAAAGTATCTCTAAATCTGAACAGGTCTTCCTTTCAATTGCTGCTTATCGTGCATTAGTTTTAATCGATCGTGAAAAAGCATTAGTCGATTTGCTACCTCAACTCATCAAACGAACCGACTGGCCTGCCAGCATGGTAGCAAAGATACTAAAAGACATTGACAATATAAAAGTATGTGAGTTACTCGCTGAAGCCTGTGAAAATGCAACTCAGGATCAGTTAGAAAACCTTATACAGTATATAAATACGTTAAAATGCACATGCACTACTGAGGTGTTTAGAAAAATTCTTTCTAAAGAGAAAGATGACCATATCAAATCATTATGTTTAAAAGAACTCAATGACCCTCTGGCCATCGATCTTGTCTATAAACATATAGCTTCACAACGGTGGCATGTTCGAATGCATGCAGCAGTTGCGCTAGGCAACATTGGCTCTAAAAAAGATGCATATATACTAATAAACCTTTTGGATGATGAGCATTGGTGGGTCCGTTACAGAGCAGCTCAATCATTAATAAGAATACCTTTTATGTCTATTGACGATTTATTAGAAATTAAAGACAAACATAAAAAGAATGAAGCAAAGTCAATCATTGATCAAGTAATCGCAGAAAAGGATTTTGCATGACAATCAGCAAATTTTTTCTGTTTTCTCAATGGTTTTTTACAATTTATTTTATCGCTCTACATATGTGCTATCTTGCATTAAACGCTATAGCTATCGTTAATATTCGCAAGTATATGGAACAGCATAGTGTTAATAATTTACCTAACATATACACAGGATTAGAAACACCCATTAGTTTATTAGTACCCGCATTTAATGAGGAGCTGAGTATTATCGATTCGGTACAGGCTTTATTACAGCTAAATTACCCTGATTATGAAATAATTGTAATAAATGATGGATCAACTGATAATACTTTACAAGTATTAATAGATCATTTTGATTTAAAAGTTTTTCCTGAAGCCGAATATAGCCGACTTAAAACCAAGCAAATCAAGAGAATATATGTTTCAAAAAAATATTCAAATATTAGAGTTATCGACAAGCTAAATGGCGGTAAAGCAGACTCTCTAAACGCTGGTATAAACATAGCACGATCACCCTTATTCTGTGCGGTAGATGCAGATTCCATATTACAAACAAACTCTTTGGACCGTATTGTCCAACCATTTATTGAAGATCCAACAACAATTGCTGCCGGTGGTACCGTGCGTATAGCTAATGGTTGTGAAATTAATAAAGGATTTGTCACTAAAGCAAATCTTCCACATAACCCGCTTGCACTAATGCAAGTGGCAGAATATCTACGCGCTTTTTTATTCGGTCGACTAGGATGGTCTCCAATGAATGCCATTCTAATAATTTCTGGTGCATTTGGTTTATTTCGCAAGGAAGCAGTTATTCATGTTGGTGGATACAAAACTGATACAATAGGTGAAGATATGGAGCTTATTGTACGTATGCACCGGATCTTCAAACGAGATAAAAAGCCTTATCGAATAACATTCGTTCCTGACCCTATATGCTGGACTGAAGCCCCGGAAGATTTAAAAACATTAAAAAATCAACGAATTCGCTGGCAACGCGGTCTTTCAGAAAGTTTGATGAGTAATCTAGGTTTGATGTTTAACCGTAACGGTGGTGTTGTAGGTTGGGCAGCCATGCCTTATATGCTCTTTTTTGAATTACTAGGCCCACTTATCGAATTATTTGGTATTATTACAGTAGCCCTTGGTTTTTACTTCGATTATATTTCTCCTGGGATTGCACTACTATTCTTCACTATTGCATTCGGATTTGGGATGCTACTTTCAGTGGTGGCCGTTCTGTTAGAGGAAATGTCTTTTCATATCTACTCCAACCCAATGTATGTTGTAAAACTATTCTTTGCCTCAATTATTGAAAATTTTGGCTACCGTCAACTTAATAGTTATTGGCGCATGATTGCAATGTATCAAGTGATTACTAAGAAGAAAGCGAAATGGGGAAATATGACACGAAATGCTAGCTGGCAAAAAGGAAAGGAATCAAAATAATATTCGTTAAGAATTATTTTTTTTCATAGTTATTAACGATATAATGTCCACATGACCAATATAAAACCCGACATATGGAACGCGGATTTTCACCATTTATCCCAATTATACAATCCAATTATTCCCGCATTTCATCAATTGAATCATAACAATACCCAATGGCCTAACTTAGAAGAATTTCAAAATCTAATTGATTCGCACACTGAAACTATTATTAACTCTCAGAATAAACCAATTCAATTTATCGAACAAGCAACAGAATGTAACTCTTTCAAAGACCAATATGAACCACGAATTTATTTAAAGGGGGAGGTCCAAACTCGCTTAAATAACTGGCACGACTTTTTTCAAGTACTAGTTTGGCATACCTTTCCAAAAGCTAAAATCCTTCTAAACGCGTTACATTATCAAGCATCCACTAAACGATTATCAGAAAAAAAACCAAATAGACAAAGATCAACAATTGAAAATTTCCTCACCTTATTTGACGAATGTGGAATCGTGATTGTATCGCATACCACCGATTTTCTAGATATGATTAAAAATTTTCAATGGCAAGAACTCTTCTGGAAAAATCGAACTGAATTTGATTCAAATATTGAATGCTTCACTTTTGGCCATGCCATGTATGAAAAGGCACTTTCCCCATATATAGGAATGACCGCCAATGCTATGCTAATTCATATTGATAAAGACTTTTTTAATTTGGATTACTCAAAAAAGTTGTTAGCGATAGATAGTTTAATTATTGAAAATATTAAGACTCAAGACACATTAAGCCCGAAAACTCTTAACCCTTTTCCAATTCTAGGGGTACCAAGCTGGTATAAAAATAATGACAATCTAGGTTTTTATTTAAATGAAAACTATTTTAGAAAGGGACGTAGAAAGAAAAAATCCGAAAATTAAGCTGCTTCTCGTTTTATCTCAACTGGAATTGTAAACCAAAAAGTACTACCGCTACCATGTACGCTATACACGCCTATTTCACCATCTAAAGCAGCAACTAATTTCGTACAAATTGATAAACCGATACCTGTACCACCATATTTGCGAGTAGATGAACCATCACCTTGCTCAAAATTTTCGAAAATACGTGAAATATCTTCTTCAGGAATACCAATACCTGTATCTTTAACAGATACCAACATGTCACGATTATTTTCAGCAAAACCCATACTAATTTCCACATATCCATTTTCTGTGAATTTGACTGCATTTTTGATCAACTGACTAATTACATGTTTAATGTGTTCTAAATCAGTAATTATCTTTTCAGGGAAGCGTTGATCATAATGTATATTTAATTCAATGCCCTTGGGTTTTACCTTTGTTGCAAACGGAATCAATACCTTTTCCATTTCTTCACGAACGATAAATTCACGACGAGTTAGCTCTAAATCACCTGATTCGAATTTTGAAAAATCCAATACATCAGAAATTAATTCCATCAATCGTTCAGAATTAGTATCTGCGATATTAATCATGTTCTGCGCATCTTCAGGAATACCCTCTATCATGCCACTGTTAAGCATTCCCAGGGCACCTCGAATTGAAGTCATCGGAGTACGCAATTCATGACTCATATTCGCAATAAATTCTGATTTAGACCGATTAGCTTTAACCGCATTTTCGATAGTACTTTCCAACGTTTTATTCGTAAGTGCTACTGTAGTATTTACTTCTTCTAATTCATTATTCTTAGCAGCAATCACCCGCATGACATACCAACTGGTTAATCCTGCCAGTAAAACAACAAACCCAGTTATAATAATCAACATTAAGTAAGAGTATTGAACATCCAGTTTTGTTGTATCTGCGAGCTCATGATTAGCTTGACTTTGCATATCAGCAAAAATTTCTAACTGAGCAACAACTTTCTCTTGCGATAAAATCGCGACATCTAATGCTTTCTTCGCCAATTCATATTTACGCTCTTGGACTAAATCAATCACAACCTTCTGAGCTGGCTGAGCCAAAATCAGTGCTTGTTTTAGATTTTCCATCTCTCGCAATTCCAAGCCGCCTGATAGTTTTTCCGATAGAGACTTTCTCAAGTTAATGAACTTTGTTGCCAAACTTGCATGTCTCAATACATGATCATCTATAGCAAAGGGATCTTTTTCATGCACTATTCGATGTAAAAGGATTAAGCGTTCGCGGGCGGTACTGCGTAAACTATAAATAAGAGAAGTTTTTTTATTATTGTCATTTACTACATGGCTCAAACGATTTCCAAGCGATGATAAATTATAGTAATTACTCGCTGCCAGTACTAACATCAACACCAATAACAAGCCAAAACAAGCTGACAACACTTTCTGAAAGTGCTCAATACTCTTTAATCGAATAATTGATGAAAGTCGCATATTTACCAATGTACCTACTATTAAGCGTATATAATTGTATATTTCATCTAAGACCAGAATATTTTAGTTAAAACACAATATAAAGGTTAAGCTTGATTCAAAACAAACTTTTGAATTCATCATACAAATCAATAGATTGCACCATTATTTCGCGTTAACTGATTATCCTTGGCTAAAAGAAGGAAACGCATACCCATTAATCGGCTTCAATCTTTGTTTTTTAAGGTATTTTTCTAGATTTCAGCCGGAAACACTAAATCTGAACAAACAACATACAACTCCTCGTCCTAACTCTTGTTTTAGATAAAAATCACTAAAATTTAAAAAAACAACACAGGCATTTCCTGGTACTACCAATGCCATTTGTAGTGTAGAATACACTCAATCAACAATAGTTTTCTAAAAATCAATAACTTATAATTGGTGTGTTTGGTTGATGATATTAACTACACGACATCAAGAAAATTGCCACTATTAACAATTTGTTGATACATATAACAAACAATCAAAACTGGGTATTACATGAAAGATATAAAACAACTCATCATTTACGGCGTAATGTCTTTTGCGGTCATTATTTTATTAATTAAGATGTCTCGTGTTGAAGCATTAAATTCAAACATTATTGTAATCACTGCTATATTATTCGTAGTTGTACTGCCGGTATTTATGGCAATACGAATAGCAAAAAAAGAAAAAGAAAGTGAACATCAGCAATAATTTCTGGGGCTTACCAAAAAAGCTCTAACCAAGTCACTATAAGTAGCGCCATTTTAAGATCTAGAATGACTTGCTCAGAGCTAATTTAAGATTTAAAGCGGGGGGCATGGCAGCACCTGGGATTTATTCGTCAATAAAATAAAAGATAATAAACCCCGGTTAAACTGCACAATTTTCATTGATGCAAGTATTGAAATACTCACATAAGGTATTTTAATATCAATATACTAATTTGCTATATAATTCGTCATGCCACACATTGCCTTTCAACTATCTTTAGAATCCCATCAATTTTTGAAGTTACTTACAATATTCCTAGATTATTCTCAATTCAGTACAAATATTACAATTTGCAATTCATGCGCATTTATTCGCTATCATGCTTTAGAGACAAAATAAATTCCACAATCAATGAAATATGCTCTTGGGAAACACGCTTTTGAGGCGGCATAAGTGCTCCGCCAGTAATATCATTCCAGGAACCATTACCACCATTTCTCACTTTTTCAATTAACATTTGATGAGCATCAGGTGAAGATTTATATCTTTCAGACACCAATACCCAAGCCGGTCCAATAATGGAACTCCCGACACTATGACAATTTAAACAACCATTTTGTCTTGCTAATGAAAGTGCGTTTGCCGCTTTTTTATCTTTAGATATTTTTAAAGTAGTGTCATCTACACCACAGGCAGCAAACATCAAACTTAACAATAAGAGTATTGTAATTTGATATAATTTATTCATATTATTTTTTAATAACATCAAATTCATATATGTCCGAGGTAATTGCTCAGGTTGCCTTTACTTAATTCGAGAAAAACTATCGCACCTACTGTAACACCTTACCTACCTCTATACTGGAGATCAAATTGATCTGAAAAATTATCCAAGAAAAGCTTCACCTGAAATCAAATAATTTTTCTCAGCATCCGTATTTTCTCGATTCAATATTGAGTTCCGATGCGGAAAACGTCCAAATCGATGAATAATATCTCGATGATGGTGGGCAAATTTTGCATTTTCGTTTAAACCAGCTTGCTCAAATAGCGCTATACCTCTGTCTTGATCTTCCAAGTTTTCACTATGCATAAAAGGCATATATAAAAATGCTTTTTGTTCGTTAGATAACTTAACATCCCAACCTTTTTCTATTGCTTGATCTGCCAAATCTCGAGAACGATCTTCTGTTGCAAATGACTTGACATCACCACGATACATATTTAGTGGAAATTGATCAAATAAGATTACCAATGCTAACAAACCTTCTGGATGCTGCTCCCACACAGATAGTTCGCCTTCACAAGCGGCTGTATAAGTCGATTCAAATTGTTCTTTTAATTCAGAATCGAACAAGGGATTCGAGTTGAACCATAAAGATTTATGTTCTTCATCAAACCAAAAATCAATAATTTCCTGATAATTGCATATACTCATACCAATCCTTATCATTTTTCTGTATTTTCACGTTTTAGTATATTAATAAATAACTACTCAGGTTACCTGTAATTTTTTCCAATAAAAGCTATCACATCCTCCTACTATCGTCCCTTACCTGTCCTATGTAGACAAAATGAGCTAAGCCGTTAGTCAAGTGGACTAAATAACGCTTCTAAATCTTCCATCGTTAAATTCATACCTGAGGCAGCTTTATCTTGATTATAAATACCATCCATCAAAGCCTGTTTTTTAGCTTGTAAAGCTAATATTTTTTCTTCAACAGTATTTTCAGTAATCAACTTATAAACAAATACGACTTTATCCTGACCAATTCGATGCGCCCTATCTGTCGCCTGATTTTCTGCAGCAGGGTTCCACCAAGGGTCGTAATGAATCACTGTATCTGCTTCTGTCAAATTAAGACCAACACCACCGGCTTTTAAACTAATGAGAAAAACGTCCACTTCACCACGTTTAAACTTGTCAATCGCATCATCTCGATTTTTAGTTTGCCCGGTTAATTTTGTATAACTAAAATTATTTAACTTCATCTTCTCTTCAATAATAGCCAACATACTCGTAAATTGAGAGAAAATTAATATTCTACGCCCTTCTTCCAACAATTCTGATAACATCTCTATTAATGTTTCCAGTTTCGCAGATTCATCAACCTTCTCAGCTTGTGGAAGTGATAACAAACCTGGGTCACAACAAGTTTGACGAAGTTTTAACAATGCGTCCAGTACCAAAATATGATTACCTGCCAAACCTTTTTTGGCAATAGCATCACGTACCCGCTTTTCCATTGAGAGACGGATACTTTCATACAAAGCTGCTTGCTTTTTATCCAGAACAATTGAGCGGATTATCTCAATTTTATCAGGCAGCTCTTCGATAACTTCAGATTTTTTTCGACGTAACATAAAAGGTGAAACACGTTTTACCAATTGTTTTCGACGTTTATCATCGTTATGCTTTTCTATAGGGGAACGAAATTGTCGTTTAAAAAACGTCGCATTACCAAGCAAACCTGGCATTAAAAAATCCAACTGCGCCCAAAGTTCACCCAAATGATTTTCCATCGGTGTACCTGTTAAACACAAACGATAATCGGCTTTAATCTCACGAACAATTTTTGCCGCTTGTGTATTAGGATTTTTAATATTTTGTGCTTCATCAAGCACCAAGTAATAAAAATCATAAACCAACAAACTGTCTCTATCTCTTGCCAACAACGGATAAGTTGTTAAAATTAAATCAAAATTTGGAATTTGATCAAATTTGTGGTGACGATCAGAACCATGTATTACTAAAGATGTAAGCGCTGACGAAAATTTTTCAGACTCACGTCGCCAATTACTCATTAAACTAGTAGGGGCAATGATCAAACAGGGTTTATCCATGCGGCCCAATTCTTTTTCCAACAATAAATTTGCCAAGGTTTGTACTGTTTTACCCAGCCCCATATCATCCGCTAAAATTCCACCAAACTTATACTCTCGCAAAAACTGCATCCAATTCAAACCTTGGTGTTGATAATCCCTTAGGGTGGCATCTAGACCCACAGGAGGTTCAACGTTTTCAATACCCTGAAAATCATTTAATTTTTTACCAAGTTGACGTAAGTCAGCCCCTCCAACCCATTGAACATTTCCCTCGAGATTATCTTCAAGCTCAGAGAGTCGTGTTGCATCACAGCGATTTAATCTAAGCTTACCTTTTGCATCCAACGTCTGCTTATCATGTAATTCATATAAAATCTGACAAATTGGTTTCAGGCGTTCGCTAGCGACATTGATATATTCATTATTGCCTATGGGAACTACTAAGTTTTCCGGCATATTATCCGGTTCATAGCTCATCAAAATTTCACTGATTAATGGTAATAAGGGAACCTTCTTTCCATTTACATCGAGGTCAAATCGCAAATCAAACCAGTCGTTATCATCTTCAACTTCAGCCTGCCATTCACTGACAGAATGAAATTGTAAATCGAAATTTGCATCATATTCGATTTGCCAACCTTCGCGTTTTAACTTTGGCACTACATTTAATAGAAAATGTTGCCAACGCGTTGCTGATTCAATGACATTTGCGTTGTTCGCACTAATAAATTCAATGTCTCCACCCGTATCAGCAACACTACTAGCAAACCCTTCATCCAATATACGATCAATTGCTTGCTCTTCCGCTTCTAAATCACGTGTAATATTTATAATTCGTTTGCTCGATGAAAACCGACTACTAACATTTTTAGGTAGTGGTTGAATTTCGTATTTATCATACATAAATCGAATTCGCATATAGTGAATATATTGGTCATATCCCGCATTTCTTCGATCTAAAAATAAACTGATTGTTGGGGTTTCTGAAATATGGACTATTTCAGCTGATTCTTGAGCACTTGCAGTCGATGGGGTACCGGGTAACATGGTAGAAAGTTGGGCACTGTATTTTGGTACATCCGCGAGGGGAATAACTGGCATCTGCTCGAGTATTTGCCATTGATGCGGTGTAAACGATGCACCCTGCATAGGCCCCATATCGCAACTACGACTATCCAAATACCAAGCGGGCGAAGTTTGAATAACATAAGCCTCTGGCGCTAATTTTAAAGTGAGTTTTACCTCTTTTTTCCCCACATTTACCCAACATAATTCGGCTATGCGGCGATCACCCAATTGCAAAGGTTGATATGCTTTTTCCGTCCAAAAAAGATGTTTGGTACTAAGCATTTTTTTTATGGCTAAATAACCTGTCTCACCCGTTAGCGGAATATCTTCCCATGTATCATTACTCAATTTATCTAGCAACTGTGCTATATCCATATCAGTGGATGTCGCATACTCTGGTAACATCAGTTTATTATTAAAACTGTGTAACTGAATAACCCTTCCTTGCGCCAATGAACCACTTTCAAGCAAATGAGTTAATTGAAAATGTACACTGACCGTATTTAATTTATTTTCTTTTTTTAATAAATAAGAAATAAATTCCTTCTTCTCTGAATGTAGCCCAGACAATTCTACTTCAACAATATCTTTCAACCAGATTTTTTCAGAATCTGATAAATCAACCGAAGATTCATGTTTTTTATATGCCAGCACAATGGCGACGACATGTTTACAATTTCGACCAACAGGACAACTGCAACGCCCATGGAGCTCATATTGATTATTAATGTTATAACCAATTGAAACGGTTTGTTCATAGATATTATCTTGACTACCTGCAACTACACCATGTAATTTTGTATCATCAAGTGAAAATTTAGTAATTTTCAATGATTCTATTTTTTGCTCATTATAATACTGCTCTCCGCGTTCAAAACTGCCTGCATCAGTACTGCTTTTTATATCGTTATAATTTAAAATTTTCATACTTATTTTACTGAGAACCCTTACCTAACATCTGCTAAAATTTATTTTTGTAAACTAATCATGCCAAACCGATTCCAATGAAAAAACTTTCCTCACCCGAATATTTTTGTAACATGGTCGACCATATCCATCTTAAAACTTTTTAAATTCAGCCAGAGTTTTCTGTTTACGAAAGGCTGACACATTCTTTACTATAAGTATCAATTAACGAAGCATATTTTGCTTTCATTTGCTGCCACGATAATTCATATAAATCCGGTGCCTCAGCTAATTCATGCCGAGCACAATCCTTCGCTAGGCGTTTTAAATGACTTGCCAACACCTTTGCTTGTTTTTCATTATTTTCGACAAATGAAGGGTACCGATACTTTTCTTGAAAAAACTGGGGGTAAGCTAATCGATCAGGTACGACAGGCAAACAACCACAAGCCACTGCTTCTAATACCGCCAATCCTTGAAAATCATGTAACGCTGTTGAAACCACCACATCAGCTGATCCCAATATTTTTCTATATTCTTCAACATTTTCCACGAATCCCCAAGTTTGAATATTTTCACTCAGCGTTTGTTGCATTTCAGCAAATATCGCAGGTTGCTGTCTAAATTGCTGCCCCAAAACATGAATGTCGAATTCAATGGCCGATTGCTTTAATTTTAACAGAGCCAGAAAAAAGTTTTCGGGCCATTTGTCATATTCCCAGCGATGATTCCAAACAATGCTCAGTTTTTTACTTGTATTTGTTGGTGTGCAACAACATGGATCAAATAAAGGTACTGGTAAGACACTGGATTTCTTCTCAATTTCCTCAATTTGTTCTGTGGGAACAAAATCAGGCAACTTTTTTAATAATTTTCGTAAACCGGTCATAAAACTCTGCAAATTGTAAAAAGAGTTAAAAACAACCTGGTCAGCGCATAATGCTGAATAAAATGAAACCAACTGCAACTCAACTTTAGCTTTATCGGAGTTACTTAAAGGATAATCGAACTGATTTTCATGAAAATACAATATACTCGGTATGTCGGCCAATCCCGGCAAAAACCCTCTCAACCCATGCAAATCAGTCATGGAAGTCGCTATAATAAGATCAAAGTCTGAGTTTAGAGTCTTCTTGTGGAATTTCCACCATATCAAGGCATTGCCTCGCATATGCCAATTAAAATAGCGTGGCGGCAAACTTAACAGCTCCCAGGAATGTTCTGGAAAGTTTGATATAAGCCCTTCACACCACTGTTTGTGGCTTTGAGCATGATAGGCAGATAACAACAGAATTTCCATGAAGATTTAATTGTTTCAGGCCGATAGAGTAGCTATAGGCAATAGGCCCAATATTAGCATATAATTTGCACCTAACTACACATTACATGGTTTAATTAATGTTCAAATTTCAACGTCTTACTCAATACATTCTTTGCTTTTTACTGCCTTTGGCGGTTGTTCATGCTGCGGAACCGACAACCGCAAATATTCAAAAAGTCAGTTTGGCCTCTGGGAAAACCAAGCCTAATAGCTTTACATCTGTCAAAGCACTGAAGCAACACCTTAATCCAAAAAAGCTCTATTTGCGCTCCAGTACCGCATTGATAATGGATGAAGCTGAGGGTGTTGCGTTATATGATAAAGAAGTCGATAAGCAAATGCCCATCGCCTCCCTCACCAAGCTAATGACAGCAATGGTAATTCTGGATGCAAAGTTAGATTTTAACGAAAAAATACGCATTAAACGAAAAGACCGAGATCGATTACGCGGTTCAAAATCACGTTTAAGTTATGGCACTATTTTAACCCGGCGAGATTTGATTAAAATTGCTTTAATGGCATCGGAAAACCGTGCAACGAAAGCTTTGGCCAGAACTTACCCGGGTGGTCATAAGGCCTTCATTAAAGCCATGAACGATAAAGCAAAAGTGTTACATATGACACATACCACATTTAAAGATTCCTCTGGCTTACACAGTGGAAACGTATCTACTGCTCGAGATTTGGTAAAAATGGTCTCAGCAGCTTCAAAATATAAACTTATCAAATCCATGACTTCTACCGGCAAGAGTTACGTAACTGATCTACGCTCAGGATGGAAAGTGGAGTTCTTTAATACCAATCGATTGGTGAGACGCAAAAATTGGGATATTAGCTTAAGTAAAACAGGATACATCGCTGACTCGGGTCATTGCTTAGTAATGGAAACAACAATAGCCAATCGCCCAGTAATTATTGTTTTACTAAATTCTTGGGGCAAACTCAGTAAATTTGGTGATTCAAACCGAATTAAAAAATGGATTCAACGTGCAGAAAAACGCGTAGCAACTATTTAAATTATCAAAATCGTGTTCTTACCTGGCAAAAATACTTAACGCAATCCAGCCATGACTCATGAGCTGGATTTTTACGGTTTATTACAAACCGCCTAGAGTCCATCCTTGTATACGCAGCACTAAAAAACAAAATTTTTTGCTCCCTCATAGTTGTAATACATTGATTTTTAAGTATTTAACCAAGAAAACTCTACTTGACAGACCAGCATTCCATTTAATATACTTCATATACATTATATGTCTTCCACTTGGTGCTTCATTGCACCCCACGTTGAATCCCCCATCTTACGGGGGATTTTTTTTCGCTATTAGAAACAAATTTTCGTAATCTTTCATCTCAAATACAACGAATTAAGATTCATAAAATCCTGTCGATAAACTACCTGATAATCCATACTCAGAGAGTTAGCATTCGATCCATGGAAAAAACGTTAAAAATCTTAGCCATTGATGATGATAAAATAAGTCAAAAATTTATCATGCGCGCAGTAAAAGATGATTTTGAACTACACTCTGCATATAGCGGAGAAGAAGGTTTGGAAATCGTTGAGGAATACAATCCAGACCTCATATTGCTCGATGTAGAAATGCCCGGCTTAAACGGTTATGAAGTTTGTGACCAATTAAAACTATCTGAAAAAACCAATCACATTCCAGTGGTATTTTTATCAGGCCACAGCTCACTTCAAGAGCGTATGCAAGGCTTTGAAGTTGGCGCTGACGATTACGTGGTAAAACCATTTGTGCCAGAAACCTTAAGAGCAAAACTCCATGTTTTAGTTAAATACCGTGATGCCAGTACGTTTTTAAGAGAACAAATTAACGAAGCTCAAAAAACAGCTTACATAGCCATGACAGGAAGTAGCGAACTTGGTCAGGCAATGGGTCTCGTCGAGCAAAGTTATGCAATCAATAATTATGATGATTTAGCAAAACATATGTTTAACTTTACCAACAATATGCAGCTAAATTGTTCTTTGCTAATTAAAGGTGATGATAAATTTGAATATTATTCCTCAAAAGGCAATATCAGCCCACTAGAACAAGAGTTACTCACCATGTTGTGTAGTAGTAAACGCTTTCACGACTTCGGTTGTCGTACACAAATCAATTATCCAAATGTCTCTTTATTGATTAAAAATATGCCTCTAGACAATATGGAGCGATATGGTCGGATTAAAGATTTAATGCCACCAATCCTTGGCGCATTTGATGCCAAAATTAGGACACTAAATATTGAAAATGCATTAAAACAACAAAGTGTTGAGCTCAACGATTCCTTTCAAACCATAAAAGATACTATTCAAGATCTAGGACTTTCTATGCGAGAAAATGCTAAAGGCGGACACTTAATACTGAGTAACATGCTACAGGAATTAAGCCAAGCGCTTCCCGGCATGGGGTTGGAAGACGATCAAGAAAACTATATCTTGGATCAAATTGAATCAGCCGTTCAAACAACAACCGCAATCACACACGCTGGAGAGAACATTAGCGGCTCGTTCGAAATGATGATTCAACAACTTCAAACACTTGTAGAAAAGCAAAATAACTTAGTTGAGTCATCCATATTGGTTCAACAACAGCAAGAAGCCGACTCTAGCACTGACAATAGTGATACCTCCATGGACATAGAATTATTTTAGAACTTACCTTTTAATATCGCCACACTTACATTTTTGTAAATATACTTACCCGCTAATTAGTTATTTCCATCTTTACTTTATAATTACGGTTAGAGTCTTGCAGGTTGTACCCAAAACCTTCAAATTGCTCGATATTAAAACATCAAGTGTTTGGCGTATAAATTTATCAAACAATAGATAGTGCACATATGAATCAGCTGTCCAGCATTCTGTGGTTATCCGTATTCTTTCAAGCAACAGCAGTAATTCTTGCCTTGCGACTTATTCCCCTGTCAAACAAAGCCATAGCCTGGAGTTTACTCTCGCTAGCATTTTTACTCATGACCATGCGCCGAAGCATCAGTTTATTACACCAAGAAGGTTATATTCAAAGTGCTTGGTTACACGCATTTTCCACAGAAATTGTAGCACTCATGATCTCCATATTAACCGTTTCCGGAGTCTACATGATTCGGAGTATTTTTATACAACGCAATGAAAGTGAATATAAACTCAAAACTCTCATGCAAGCTGTAGATCAAAGTTCTGTAGGCATCATTATTACAGACACTCATTTCCAGATCGAATTTATCAATCAAAAATTCAAAAATAAATATTCCTTGCACCCTCAAAACTGGACTGGAAAAAAAATTGATAACATGGATGAACTAATTAATGCATCCAAAAAAATTGACGGGAAAATTAATTCACTTTCATTCTTATGTCAAAAAGCTCAAATAAATGAAATCAATCAAATTGAAATCGCTCTACGAGATCAAAAGAAAGATATCCACTGGGAGTCTGTTTCCATTAGTCCTGTGGAAGAAAACAATCAAATTACCCACTACACCTTTGTATTTGAAGACATTACGGAAAAAATTTCTCAAGAAAAAGAACTAGAACAAATGGCGTTATATGACACCTTAACAAAGCTTCCCAATCGAAAATTATTTATTGACCGTTTACAATTACAAATTAACAATGCTTCAAGAAATAATGAAAGTTTTGCCGTACTAATGCTAGATTTAGATCGATTTAAAGAAGTTAATGATACTTTAGGACATGCAGTTGGTGATATTCTTCTTGCCAAACTTGGGCCACGCTTACAAAATGCATTACGAAATAATGATACAATTGCCCGCATGGGAGGCGATGAGTTTTTAATTTTATTACCACAAGTCAATCAAGATAAAGTCAATACAATAGCTAAAAAAATTCTTGAAGCACTAGCAAATCCCATTATTGTAAATGAATACGCATTACATGTTACCGCCAGCATCGGCTGCGCCATTTATCCACTTCACGGTAGAGATGTTAAGTCCTTAATAAAACAAGCTGATGTAGCCATGTACCACGCTAAGCGAAACCAACTAAGCTTGAGCGTTTATAATAAAAACTTTGATGCCCATAGCATTGAAAAACTTGGACTCGTCGGAGAATTACGCCAAGCGATTAGCAAACAAGATTTAGAGCTAGTATACCAACCAAAAATTGATTTGCTCAGTGGAGAATATATTGGTGTTGAAGCATTAACTCGATGGCATCATTCTGAACGAGGTGAAATTTCACCTAATGAATTTATCCCTCTAGCAGAACAAACAGGACTGATCAATCATATAACGCGCTGGGTATTGAAAACAGCAATAGAACAATGTAAATCCTGGCATAATTTGGGATTAACCCTGAATATCTCAATTAATTTGTCTGCCAAAGATTTACATGACCCCCGCTTGCCAGAGCTTCTAAAAGAATTGCTTGATGAAAATCCAGTTTGCAGAAAATTACTCACACTAGAGCTAACAGAAAGCGCAATTATGACCGATGTCATATATTCTTTGAAAGTCCTTAACATCTTAAATGAAATGGGAATAAAGCTTTCTATCGACGATTTTGGTACTGGTTATTCTTCACTAGAATATCTCGCCCGATTACCCGTTTCTGAATTGAAAATCGATCAATCTTTTGTTGCTAAAATGGTTAGCAGTCAAAACGAACGCGTGATTGTCCGATCCACCATTGAATTAGCTCATAACCTTGGCTTGCATGTCGTCGCCGAGGGAGTAGAAAGTGTGGAAACTATTAACATGCTCAAAGCCTTACAATGTGATGTAGCACAAGGCTTCTACATTAAGCACCCTACTTGCTCAACTGACATCCCCAAATTCGTAAACGCAACAAATTCATTGAGCGTATAAGAACCTTCATTTAATTCAATCCATTTGACAAACTCACAAAATACTACTATAGTTCGAAATATGTCGAACTATGAAAGTAATCAACAGCAAGCTGAGATGTTTAAAGCTTTAAGTAACCCCCATCGATTAGCGTTATTTAGCCGTCTAATGACTTGCTGTGCACCAGGCACTAAATGTAGCACCGATGAAGCAGTGCGCTTTTGTGTGGGTGAATTAGGCGAAGGCCTAGATATTGCTCCTTCCACGCTGTCTCATCATCTGAAAGAGTTGAATCGCGCTGGATTAGTGAGCATGGAACGCCGAGGCAAAAATGTTGAATGTTGGCTTGAACCTGAGACTTTACGAAACTTAGCCGCTTTCTTTAATCCACAATAATTTATCAGCGAGGAAATTATTATGAGTAACAATAACTGTTGTTCACCCGAACCAAAAAATACTGATCATCACGAACATGATAGTCACCGACAAAACGTACGAGATGCTTATTCCCAAGTTGCCAATGCAAGTAACGAAGGCGAAGCTAGTGGAATTGAAAGCAGTTGCTGCGGTGTTTCAGACGACAGCGCAATTAACACCTTAATATCAACTCGATTAGGTTATTCAGAAGATGACTTAAAATCCGTGCCCGATGGTGCCGACATGGGACTTGGTTGTGGGAATCCACGTGCCATTGCGTCATTAAAACCAGGCGAAGTTGCTGTAGACCTAGGTTCTGGTGGTGGTTTTGATTGTTTTCTTGCTGCACAGGAAGTGGGAGAAACAGGTCATGTCATCGGCATAGATATGACACCCGACATGCTAAGCAAGGCTCGCAATAATGCCACTAAAGGTAAATTTACTAATGTCGAATTCCGTCTAGGAGAAATTGAAAACTTACCGGTAGCAGACAATACAGCAGATGTTATTTTATCAAATTGTGTCATAAACCTATCACCTAACAAGCCACAAATTTTTAGAGAAACACTTCGAATTCTCAAACCAGGTGGTCGATTAGCAATTTCAGACGTTGTTGCGACAGTAGAATTGCCTGAAGAAATGCGTAATGATCCACAGCTTATTGCAGGTTGTATGGGCAATGCCTCTTTAATTGATGAGCTCGAAGTTATGATGAAAGATGCAGGCTTTGAAAACATTGCCATACAACCCAAAGATGAGTCTAAAGATTTTATTCGTGATTGGGCACCAGATCACAACATTACAGACTATGTAGTATCTGCTACTATTGAAGGTATTAAACCAACTCCCAATTCAGGTAGTAACAGCAGCTGTTGTTAACAAGGAATTTTAATGAGCGACAAAGTACAGAATTATTATGAAACATTAGTCTTTGATGAACTTGAACGCCAATTAGAAAAAAAAGGCATTCAAATCAATGAAAATCAGTTTTCAGATATGTCCTGTGTCGCTCTAAATCGCTTGCCTGCGCGCTACGTACGATACGCAATAGATACTACGTTTTACGCAACACCCGGAGATTTACAAGAAATGGAAGACAATGTAAAAAATGCGGTAAACCATGCTATAAGCTTTATTATGGAAAAATCGACAAATTAAAATACTGTTCACTTGCTAAAAAAGTAATTTAACACTCTATCGATTTCTTTTTTTAAACGCCATCATATCAACTAACTCAATTTCCTTTTCTTCAATCGGCTCCTGATCCTTCACATCATCTGACTTAATTTAGGAAATGCATGCAATGGATTATTTGCTTGTTTTCGAGTTTGATCTATACGCCACTGAAATCGAACTAACATTTGCTGTTTTGAATCATCACTGGAATCAATAAATTCTTGAATAACTTTTTCGCGGATTTTCTCAAATTCAACCGGGTCATTCTTAGCAAGAACCGCTAAAAATTCATAATCACTCACCGCATCATTCACTGAGGATTCGATTCTCGATAAAGTCATAGAGGCACCCTTAAGAATAGCTACGATTAGCTTTTGGACAATAAGTAGCTTATAAAATGTACAAAATCAAAATAACTTACTTTGTTTTGATATTTCAAAGAGTTAATCAGGGATTATCAAAGTAATTTATATTCAAAACCTTTAGAAATTAAGATATCACCCGCCTCATTTACCACCTGTACCTGCCAATTGCCCATAGCTGCAGGATTTAGTCTTTTACTGGAATTCACGCGCCAACGATTACCACCAACTTTAAATTTTAGCTCACTTTTCAATTTACCTTCATGTAACCATTGATGCCGAATTGCCTGCCCTTTTAGATTCATTAACTCAGAAAAAAAGTAAACTCGCCTTAAACCTTCCGTCTTTGCAGGCACAATACCTTCAACAAGGTCTGTTGGTTCTCGATTATTGATGTCGTTCGTAAATTGTGCCCGACTCACATTGACAGAAAAATCAACAACAGCAGCAATAACAGGCTCAGGGTCTTTTTCAATTATCGTCTCTACTTCCACTGATTCTTCTAGCACAGTATCAACAACGATATTCTCAGCAATAACTAGCGCTTCAGCGACAACTGGCTCTTCAGGAATCTCTTTGACAATAGTTTCGAAAACTTCAGCTCTGGCTGTAGGTTCTGAAACTTCAACATTGGCTATAGATACGGGAGTTTCAATTTCTGTAATTTTCGACTGAGTTTCTACCATGGGCAAAACTTTATCTACTTCACGTTTCTCAATTGATGGTGCCGTCAATATAGGCTGTTCCGAAATTTCAGTGACTGTATTTTGAGCTTCAAATTCAGCTGGAATATCAATCTCATTCGAACCTGAAAAATAAAAATAACCCGCCCCTGCAATTAGTAATAATGCTATTGCAAGGATGGCTAATGCAACGGGATTAAATTCCGAATCTGACTCAATATCTGTGCTAGCTGAGGGATTTGATGCAGTATCCATTTTAACGCGAATAACAAGCTTACTGGTTTTTTCCGGGACAAATGCTTGATCCATTTGTAGGAGGACTCCATAATTTTAAAACTTGACGGTAATATTAGCAGAAAAAAGGATTTATATCGAAAGAGTATTAACCTTTGCACCATAAACGAAAGAACCTAACAAATGAATTTGACTAATTAAAATACAATTACTAGCCAACTGAACCAAGCTAATATATGGTTAATACATATTACGAGCATAGCACCAGTTACTGGAAGGCTTTTTCATGCTTATGGAATGTGGAATAAAATGTCAGCCAAGGTATTAGGTATGCAAATTACCATCTTCAACAGAATGACACTTTGTATTTTAAACCTACTATTATCCCTTATTCACAGTTAATTTAATTGCCTGTAAAATATTGATAATTTTTCACCAACTCAGAGGTTTTTTAAAATGAAAATTTTAAAAATATTTTTATCCATTGTTGCTATATTGCTTAGTTTTGTATTAGTTATAGCAGCTGTCGCACCCAGTAACTATGCACTCAAAAGAGAAATAGTCATTAGCAAAAGCAACAATGACGTTTTCAATTATATAAAATTTTTAAAGAATATGGATAACTACAGCGCTTGGGCCAAACTGGATCCCAACATGAAAAAATCGTATAAAGGAACTGATGGCACAGTGGGTTTTATTACTACGTGGGAAAGCAAACATGAACACGTCGGCAAAGGTGAACAAGAAATATTAAATATTATAGAAGGTGAGAGAATTGATACAGAGCTACGCTTTTATCTACCCTTCGAAGCAACAGACAAAGCGTTTTTAAGTACGGAAAAAATTTCAGATACGGAAACAAAGGTGACATGGGGGTTTGATGGAAATATGCCCTACCCAATGAACTTAATGCTTTTAGTCATGGATATGGAAAAAGAACTCGGCGTACCGCTAGCTGATGGACTAAAAAGCTTAAAAGAAATACTAGAAAAAGAATAATTGTTATATTAAAAGCTGCGAGCATCGACGAATGTTTTCGATCACTGCAGCAACTAACTGGCGTAAGAAATACAAGAAAAAAGATGGTGCCCGGGGCCGGGGTCGAACCGGCACGAGGTTGCCCTCGAGGGATTTTAAGTCCCTTGCGTCTACCAATTTCACCACCCGGGCAGTGATCGTTATTGTAATCGCTGGATCGTTAAAGAACAAATCCTTCGACATTACAAAAAAATGTGGAGGCTGAGAGCGGAATCGAACCGCTGTCCACGGCTTTGCAGGCCGCTGCATAACCACTCTGCCACCCAGCCAATGCATTTTAAAACTTTCAAACTTGTTGGTGGTATTGCAACAAGTCAGTAAATCAAAAAACCCCGACTAATCAGTCGAGGTTTGAAATTTTGGAGCGGGAAACGAGACTCGAACTCGCGACCCCAACCTTGGCAAGGTTGTGCTCTACCAACTGAGCTATTCCCGCAATTAAGAGCGCGTATTGTACTGTCTGGACCGTAACTGTCAAGTACTATCCCAAGCAGATTATGAAAAATTTAGCCTCATTTGAAGTTATTAAATAATGATGTAATTTTCGCATTAATCACATATTTATCAATTAGCTATCTATTTAGCAAACGTAGGCCAAGCTGCTTTCAAATACAGAAACATAGACCAAATGGTTAAAGCAGCAGCAACATAAAGTAAAACCAATCCGGCTTCGTAGACGCGGAAATCTTCAAAGGGTTCCTGGTATAACAACATCAAAATGGAGACCATTTGCACAGCCGTTTTTACCTTACCCATCGTAGACACAGCAACACTGGTTCTATCACCAATTTCTGCCATCCACTCACGCAAACTAGATACCGCAATTTCGCGCCCTACGATGACGGCAGCAGCTATGGCTACCCACGGCGAAGGATTAGCTTGGACAAGTAATACCAGCGCAACAGCGACAATGAGTTTATCTGCAACAGGATCAAGAAAAGCACCAAATTTCGAACTTTGCTTTAACACTCTTGCTAAATAACCATCAAGCCAATCAGTAAAGGCCGCTAATATAAATATGATTGCTGTTGCTTCGTTTGACCAACTCGTAGGCAAGTAGAAGCAAATTACAAAAACCGGTATGAGGCCAATTCGAGCCCAAGTTAACAATGTTGGGATATTAAACATTTATGATTATGCCGTTATCTGCTGTTTTTCTAAACTAAATACTTTACCACAAATATATCTTGAAGAATCAGTTGAATATAGGGTTACTCCCATATCTTAAAAATTTTTAAAATAATATGGATAACAAACAATCAGATACAAAATTTTGGCCTCAAATACTTGCTTTATCAGAATATTAGTGTATTCTTATATTAATTCGAATTTGAATTCCAGAAAGGATATTATTTATGAATATTGAACGTGCTGTTTTAGCTTTTGCGGGTGGATTTATCTTGATCAGTTTAGCGCTGTCTCAATTACATTCTGTAAACTGGTTATGGTTTACTGCATTTGTAGGTGCAAATTTATTTCAAACTGCGTTTACTGGATTCTGCCCTTTAGCAAAAATCCTAAAAGCGACCGGTGCAAAACACGGCACTGCGTTTAACTAAAACCCCTCATAGGTTCGATTGACGCCCCCTCCCTCAATGATCCTGTCTTTTTAGACAGTCTCTAGTTAATCGAACCTTTTTTAGTCTGTGTGAAATATGTTGTAAATCTTTTCTGCCAACTCTGTACTAATCCCTTTTATATTTGCTATATCTTCAATGCCTGCACTACTAATTCCTTGCAAGCCACCAAACTGTTTTAACAATTGTTGACGTCGCTTGGGGCCTAGCCCCGGTATTTCTTCTAAAGGTGATGTGTTTCTTTTTTTCCCACGTCGATTACGATGACCGGTAATCGCAAAACGATGAGATTCATCTCGTACAAACTGAATAAGATGCAAAGCTGGTGAATTTGCAGGAAGTTTAAGAGCGTGTTTTTTTCCTGAAATATGTAGCAATTCCAATCCTGCACGACGATCTGGACCTTTGGACACCCCTATCAGCATCACTCCATCAATTTGCAATTCTTCCAAAACATTTTCTGCCTGAGTTAATTGCCCCTTGCCGCCATCAATCAATAATATATCCGGTAGTTTTCCCTCACCTTCTTTGATTTTTCGATAACGTCGCGTTAATGCCTGAGTCATTGCGGCATAATCATCACCACCAGTAATACCTTCAATATTAAAACGTCGATAATCAGATTTTACAGCACCCGATGGATCGCAGACGACACAAGATGCAACTGTTGCCTCACCCATGGTATGGCTGATGTCAAAGCATTCTATACGCTGGGGGATTGCATCGAGATTTAAAACTTCTTGCAATATTTCGAATCGGTTCAACATATTGGCTTTCCCAGCAATATGTGTATCCAATGCAATTTCTGTATTCGCTAAAGCCAACCTCACCCAACGTGCTCTATCTCCACGTGTTTTTGCAGTAATTTTTATTTTCTTACTGGCTTGCTCTGATAAAACATCTTCCAACCACTCTCCGTCTGCTGGAATTTCGTTAACAAGAATTTCTGCTGGTAACAATCGTACACCGGATTTACCAATATAATATTGCGCAATAAATGCCGATAAAACCTCATTGGTACTTGTATGGTCAGACAATTTTGGAAAATACGCCTTATTGCCAAGATTCATCCCGCCACGCACATTAAACACTTGAATGCTCGCAACACCACCACGTACAATTGCCGTTATCACATCCAAATCATTATCACTTTCACCGGTGATATATTGTTTTTCCTGCACTTTGCGTAAAGCCGAAATTTGATCCCTAATTACAGCCGCTTTTTCATATTCCAGTGCTTTGGCAACCTGCTCCATTTTATGCACTAATTCATCGATAACGAGTGAATTTTTTCCTTCCAAAAATAACACCGCTAATCGAACAATATCAGCATAAGCTTCTTTTTCAATGAGCCCCACACAAGGCGCTGAACAACGTTTTATTTGATACTGCAAACAAGGACGAGAACGGTTTTTAAAAAAACTATCTTCACACTGACGAACAGGAAATATTTTTTGCAATAAATTTAAACTTTCGCGAACTGCACCGGCACTGGGATAAGGCCCAAAATAACGACCTTTCGCTTTCTTCGCACCACGATGATAACTTAATCGAGGAAATGTTTGCTGTGATGATAAATAAATATAGGGATATGATTTATCATCACGATAAGTCACATTATATTGTGGCTTCAGAGATTTTATTAAATTACTTTCAAGAATTAGCGCTTCGTTTTCCGTATGAGTAATCGCAATTTCAATATCAACAATATGCGACACCATCACTTGCGTTTTTGGCGTTTGATTTGAACGATTAAAATAACTACTGACACGCTTTTTTAAATTCTTCGCTTTACCAACATAAATGACCTTGCGATCTTTATTCAGCATACGATACACACCCGGCTTAATCGTGAGTGTTTTTAAAAACGATGTATAATCAAATTCAGTTTTAATTTTTTCGTTCATACGAAGAGGATCTACAACTTCTCGATTAATTTTTTGGCATTAGCAAATACATCACAAAACATTTTTTCGGTTAATCGTTTGGTTTGCGTGTTGTAGCGACTGCAATGATAGGAGTCTAATAAAACACAGTTGTTATCCAATGGGTGTATAACATTGTGGGCAAATTTTGCCGTGCTCAATTTCATTCCCAGGGCTTTTAATACGGCATTATGCGCAATACTGCCCAAAGCCAATATTACACTACCTTTACTTAAGCTTTTTAATTCTTCTGCTAAAAACACATTACATTCATTAATTTCGCTGCCGATGGGTTTATTTTGCGGCGGCAAACATTTTACAGCATTGGTAATACGACAATTTCTCAATTTTAATTTGTCGTCAGCAGAAATGGACTCTGGTTTACTGGCAAATCCATATTTATGCATGGTTTGATAAAGCAAGATACCCGCGTGATCTCCCGTAAAAGGCCGACCCGTACGATTAGCCCCATGCATTCCCGGCGCTAGACCTACGATTAATAATTGTGCTTTTTTTGCACCAAATGCTGGAACTGGTTTTGCGAAATAATCTGGGTGATCCACCTTCACTTCATCCAGAAAATTTGCTAGCCGCTCACATCGCCGACAATTGACATCAAAACTGCTCATTTTTAATCCTATTTAATTTTCATTGCACAAATTGTATCAAACTCTGATATTTTAGGCCTTTCTATACGATACAATTCATCTATCAAATTAAAAGATCACTATATAAAGGGAGAGCACATGAGCCAAACGATTGATTCCACTTTACAAGAAGACAGAACATTTGCCCCTTCAGAAAACTTTGTTAGCAAAACCAATACAAATGCCAGTCAATTAGCCGCATTACGAAAATTAGCTGCTGAAGATCACGAGGGCTTCTGGGCATATCTGGCTAAACAGGAAATCGATTGGCAAACGCCTTTCAACAATGTACTCGATGAATCTAATGCGCCGCACTATCAGTGGTTTAATGATGGGGCGATGAACGTTTCCTATAATTGCCTAGATCGCCACTTGGCAGATAAAGCTGATAAAACCGCAATAATATTTGAAGGTGAACCCGGCGACACTCAACGCATTTCTTACGCTCAATTACATCAACAAGTTTGTCAGTTTGCCAATGGTTTAAAGCAACAAGGCATAACAAAAGGTGATCGTGTCATTATTTATATGCCAATGATTCCGGAAGCCGTAGTTGCCATGCAAGCTTGCGCAAGAATTGGTGCGATTCATTCCGTCGTTTTTGGTGGTTTCTCTGCCCAATCTTTAAAAGATCGAATTGATGATACTGGCGCAAAAATGGTAATTACAGCTGACGGTGGAAACCGTGGTGGTAAAGTCATTCAATTAAAACAGACTACCGATGATGCCATCGCAAAAGGCTGCCCCAGCATTGAAAAGGTTGTGGTTTTTAATCGCACTAACACAAACGTTAATATGTTGGATGGACGTGATGTTTTATGGAGTGATGTCATCGCTAAACAGAGCAACAGCTGTGAACCAGAATGGGTAAATAGCGAAGATCCTTTGTTTATTCTTTACACCTCAGGCTCCACAGGCAAACCCAAAGGCATTCAACATTCCAGTGCAGGTTATCTGTTAAATAGCATCATGACCATGAAATGGGTTTTTGATATCCAGGATAGCGATATTTTTTGGTGTACGGCAGATGTTGGCTGGATAACGGGGCATACCTACGTAGCATACGGCCCTCTCGCGGTGGGTTCTACCATGTTAATGTTTGAAGGTGCGCCAACAGTTCCTGATGCTGGTCGGTTTTGGAAAGTTTGCCAGGATCATAAAGTTACTATTTTTTACACTGCACCAACAGCCATTCGCGCCCTAATGAAAGCCGGTGATGATTTCCCCAATGCTTACGACTTATCATCTTTACGCCTTTTAGGCACTGTTGGGGAGCCTATTAACCCTGAAGCCTGGATGTGGTATCACACCGTCATCGGCAAAGAAAACTGCCCTATTGTTGATACTTGGTGGCAGACCGAAACTGGCGCACATATGTTGGCGCCTATTCCTGGTGCCATGGAAACAAAACCTGGTTCCTGTACTCAACCTATACCGGGCATCGCCATGGCAATAGTCGACAATGATGGCAATATTGTGCACGAACCTAACAAAGGTGGTTTTCTTGTTGTCACAAAACCTTGGCCTTCAATGATTCGCACAGTATGGGGCGATGATGATCGATATCAAAAAACCTACTGGGGCGAGTTTGATAATCGATATTACGTTGCCGGTGACAGTGCCCGCAAAGATGAAGATGGTTATTTCTGGATTATGGGCAGAGTAGACGATGTGTTAAATGTCTCTGGTCATCGTCTTGGTACAATGGAAATTGAATCGGCTCTAGTTGCTCATCCAAAAGTGGCAGAAGCTGCTGTTGTTGGACGACCACACGATGTAAAAGGTGAAGCGGTTTTTGCTTATGTTGTGTTACGTGGTGAACGACCTGCTGGTGGTGTTGATGAAACGCTAACTAAAGAACTTCGAGATTGGGTAGGAGAACAAATTGGTGCGATCGCTAAACCTGACGATATGCGATATGCGGATAATCTACCAAAAACACGATCTGGAAAAATCATGCGACGTCTACTGAGAGTGATCGCCAAAGGTGACGAGATAACTCAGGATACTTCAACGCTAGAAAATGAAGCTATTCTAGAGCAGTTGCAAGGAAAAGCGTAACAATTTAAACATCAAAATGTTAAAACCACAGCGAAGAAGCTAACTTTCTTCTTCGCTGTCGTAGTAATTGCAGAATATTTTTTCCCGCGCGTTTAACGTGGCATGTTTTGGGCGAAAAACCTTAATCACATCCTCATGAGTTTCAACAAAAGGCCCATCAATTAAATCAATACAGTAAGGAACTGCCTGAAAAACCGCATTCAGACAATCATCAATGGCAGACGGTTTGCCTGGCAAATTAATAATTAAGCTTTTATTGTAAATACCAGCAGTTTGCCGAGATAAAATCGCTGTTGGCACAAATTTTAAAGACTCTGCTCTCATCATTTCACCAAAACCGGGTAATATTTTTGTACAAATTTTTTCAGTAGCTTCAGGTGTAACATCCCGAGGAGATGGACCGGTACCACCTGTTGTTACAATCAATTGACAATTTTTGTTATCAGCAAGATCAGTGAGAGTGTCTTCAATTAAATACTGCTCATCCGGCACCATTCTTTTTACTTCATTCCAAGGCGTTGCTAAAGCACGAGTAAACCAATCCGTAATTGCTGGCCCACCACGATCTTCATATTCACCTTTACTCGCGCGGTCGGAGATTGTAACTATTCCGATATTGAGTGTATTTTTATCCATTAATTTTCGAATCCTATAATCAGAACCAACCATAACGCTTTTCGTTAACAACTTTACTTAATTCCACAACAATGATTGAAATCGTTACGAAAATAACCCAAACATCAACTACTGAACACAACCGAATACTGCCTTTCATCTCATCGAAACATATACTATACTGCTGATTTAGTTAGTAAAATTAAAAACATTCGAAATCGACCACTTTACATATTTAGGTTTTATTTTATCTGAATTTTTCAATTCAATATAGGTTTTTGTCATGATAGTGAGCTGTAAAACCTTTATATCAATACTAACTATTTTATTTTTTACCCCAATCCTCAGTGTTGCAAGTGATAAATATTCTTTGGGCGTCTTCCCCTATAACAGTGCCCGACAAATTATTAGCATTTATGGTCCAGTAACTCAAGATCTTGGAAAAAAAGCTCAGGCTAATATCTCATTAAAAACAGCCAGCAATTTTTACAAATTCACTAAAAATCTCGAAGCTGAAATTTATGATCTAGCGCTTATTCAGCCATTTGATTACCCAAACGCGATTGATAAATTCAATTATACGCCTATTGCCAGACTTGATGCCCCACTAGTTGCTTTTTATATTGTTTTGGAAGATAGTGATATACAATCCTTAGAGGACCTAAGAGGGAAAGTCATCGCTTTTCCACCCCCACCAGCCGCCATAAGTCATTTGGCTAAAGCGGAGTTAAACAGCTTGGGAATCTCTCCAGAGAAAGATGTCAAGATTCAATACCAAAAAAATCATGACTCTTGTTTACATGAAGTGTTAATTCACCGTGCCAGCGCGTGTCCTACAGATTTTTCAAACATAAAAAAAATGGGCGAAAATCGTAAAAACAAATTTCGTGTTTTAAAACAAACTAAAGAATTACCACATATTTTATTTGTAGGGCATAAACGAGTACCACAGAATATTTTAAATAAACTTAAAAAACAAATAATATCGTGGAAGAATAATAAAAATGGAAAAAGTATTTTAAAGAAAATGGGAATGCCTGGTTTTGTTTCAGTAAAGGATTCTGACTACAAAGTCATGTACTCACTGCAAAAAAAACAAATTACTCCAAAGAGATCTTCAAACTCGAAAGATCTGAGTTTTGGCGTGTTCCCATATATACCGCCAAAGGAACTTGCAAAATTATTGGCTCCCATGCCTAAAGCATTTTCTAGAGCGTTAAACGATAAAGTTGTTCACTTTCGTAGCGCTACTTCCTATGACCAATTTAATCAAAATATTACACAAGGCGCTTACGATATTATATTTACACAACCTTTTGACTACAAATCTGCTATCGAATATGGATACACCCCTATTGCACAATCAAGTGAAACCATTAGTGCACACATCTATGTTAATAAAAAATCGAATATTCAAACCTTAACCGAACTTAAAGGAAAAACAATTGCCAGCCCTCCTCGACATGCAGCAGTTTCTCGATTATTTAACAAAAAAATCCGTCAAGCAGGCTTTTGGCCTGGCCAAGATTTAATTATCGAATACAAGCAATCCCATCTTTCATGCCTCAAACAATTAAAATATCAAAAGGCTTCTGCGTGCATATCAGCGCCAGGTGGTTTATTAGCAGTATCACCAGGATTATCAAAAAATATTCGACTACTGGATAAATCCCAAGAAATTCCTGGTTTAATTTTTATGGTTAAGAATCAAATGGATAAAAAAAGTCAAACAATCTTAAAAAATACAATTATAAACTGGCATAAAACACCCTCTGGTAAAGAATTGTTAAATAACACAAAACTTCAACATTTTATTGATGTAAACAAAGCACAATATGATAAATTACAATTAGAATAACTAAGAGATATTTAACACATGTTCTTTAGACTTTCATTAAAATATCGCATTGCTCTAGTTATCTTCTTATTAGAAGCCATAATGATGACCGCCGTATTATGGAATACCACCGATGAAGCACTTAATGCTGCACGCAAGCATCAACAGGCTAACCACAATGTCATTTTAACCTTACTCAGTGAATTGAGCCGTACCGCCTTGTTAACAGAAGAATACAGTGATTTACAATTGTATTTTGAGCAAATTGAAAATCAGCCAGATATCGAAAATATCATTTTGACTGATACCAATGATCATATTGTTGTAAGTAGTACTATTGATCAAATAGGGCAAACTCTACCTAACCTAAATGATACACAATCATTATATTGGCGAAACAACTTAGTTGACAGTGAAGCCGGTAATCTCGGATTGATTGCACTACAATTTACAAACAAATCGTTATTTTCTGCAAGCGAAAGCATACGACGCCAAGGTATCACCACCGCTGCTATTGGCATGTCTATAATTTTAGCCATAGGTTTAATGGTCGGATTTGCATTAACTAGAAGGTTAGAACGAATAACACAGGCAGCAAAAGATTTTGCCAATGGCAAATTAGATGCTCAATCAAAAATCACAGGATTTGATGAACTTGGCACACTTGGAAAAACATTTGATCATATGGTAATTGATGTAAGTAACAAACAACAAGAACTTGAAAAACACCAGCAACATCTCGAAAACCTTGTTGACCAACGAACAAAAACAATCAGAGAACAAGCTCAAATAATCAATCAAATTCACGACTCTATTATTCTAACAGATTTAAAAGGCATCATAAAAACTTGGAACAATGGCGCTAAACGATTATTTGGTTATCACGAATCCGAAACTCTTGGGCAACATATTGAGTTTATCTATCCAGAAAATGAACAAGAATTGTTAACTGATAGAATATCTCATTTACAAAAAGAGGGTAATTATGAGTCTGAAGTTAAAATGTACCGAAAAAATGGAGAAATTTTTTATGGACATCTTTCATTATCGTTACAACGTGATGAAAATAATAACCCAATTGGAATGATTGGCTATTCTATGGATATTACGGCACGTAAGAATGCAGAAAATGAATTACTAAAGCGGACAAAACAACTTGAAGTATCTAATAAAGAATTAGAAGCGTTTTCCTACTCAGTCTCTCATGATTTAAGATCACCCCTAAGGGGAATACATGGATATAGCTCTGCGTTGATTGAAGATTATAACAATCAACTAGATGACAACGGAAAACGTATGCTAGAGCGCATCCAAAAAAACAGTATTCGTATGGGACACTTGATTGATGATTTGCTCAAATTATCACGTATTAGCCGACGTCAGGTAAAGAAATCTGAAACTGATTTAAGCTATTTGGCCAAAGGTATCATCTCTCGTTTACACAATGAAGAACCTCATCGAAAAATTGACATTAATATCGAAGATAATTTGAAAAGTCGCTGTGACAAGGATTTATTGCATATCGCTTTAGAGAACTTATTTGGAAACGCCTGGAAATATACCAGCAAAAAAGATAAAGCAAAAATTGAATTCGGCATTAAAAATATCGATAATAAAGAAGTCTTTTATATTAAAGACAATGGTGCTGGTTTCGACATGGCCTATTCAAATAAATTATTTGGTGCATTTCAACGCTTACATCATGCCAATGAATTTGAAGGTACTGGTATAGGATTGGCGACAGTATCTCGAATAATTCATCGACATTATGGTAGAATATGGGCCGAAGCGGAGGTGAATAAAGGCGCAACGTTTTATTTCGAATTACCGAAGTAAGAAGTTACAGATTTACGCTTTGTTCTAATTGAAAATGAGATAGATTTATCGGTTGACGTTTATCTCCCCAGGTACCGGATTGATTTTCAAAAATACCAACACATAAAGTACCGCAGGATTTACAGTGACCATTATTTTCAAGATTCCAGTCACTTAACACATACCAATCTCTTCCAATCAACATCTCACCGCAGTGATGACAATAGGTACTTTCACCTTTTTTATCATGCACATTACCTGTATACACATATCGAACACCATTATTAAGAGCAATTTCACGCGCTGCAACTAATGTCTGCATTGGTGTTGAAGGGTAACCCATCATTTTCCAATCAGGATGAAAAGCCGTGAAATGCATCGGAACATCTGGGCCTAGTTCTTCTACCACCCATTTTGTCATTTGTTCCAATTCCTTTCGAGAATCATTTTCGCCAGGAATGAGCAAGGTCGTCAATTCAAGCCATACATACGTTTCATGTTTTATATATAACAAGGTATCCAAAATATTCTGCAAATGCCCACCGGTAATTTTCCAATAAAAACGCTCAGTAAATGCTTTTAAATCCACATTAGCTGCATCCATATTTTCAAAAAACGCTTTACGAGGCTCTTCACAAACATACCCCGCTGTCACAGCAACAGACTTTATTTCCAATTCATGACACGCTTGTGCAATATCGATGGCATACTCATGAAATATCACCGGATCATTGTAAGTGTAAGCAACACTACGACAGCCAGTACGTTTTGCTGCTAAGGCAATGATTTCAGGAGACGCTTGATCTGCCAGAGTATCCATTTCACGAGATTTACTCATATCCCAGTTCTGACAAAATTTGCACGCTAGATTACACCCTGCTGTACCAAAGGACAAAATTGGTGTGCCAGGTAAAAAATGATTTAAAGGCTTTTTTTCAACAGGATCGATACAGAAACCGCTAGACCGTCCATATGTGGTAGAAACAATTTGATTCTCATGATTAGCACGTACAAAACACAAGCCCTGTTGACCTTCATGCATTTTGCAGTATCGAGGACACAAATCACATTGAATACGGCCATCATCTAGTTTGTGCCAATATTTTGTGCTTTTAACATTATTACTCATTGTCCATTCTCCTGCCAAAACTATTGATAAAATAATATGTGGACATATACTAATATATATAGGGCTAGATCGGAGCTAATACAATGTCAACTGTTCGAATACCCGCCGTTGCTGGTATGTTTTATCCCGAAGATAGTCATGAATTGAAAAGCATGCTTGATAAAATGCTAAAACAGGCTGAATTCAAAAACATAAAACCGCGTGCTTTAATTGCCCCTCATGCAGGCTATATTTATTCTGGTGAAATTGCAGCAACAGCTTACAAACAACTAGAACCTATTAAAAACACTATAAATCGTGTTGTGATATTGGGCCCTTCCCATCGAGTGCCTTTTGTAGGTTGCGCCGTCAGTAAAGCTGACTATTTTCGAACTCCCTTAGGTGACATTGCTATCGACCAAAACGCTATTCAAGCTTTAACTAATTTGCCACAAGTACAATTATTAGAATCAGCACATGCACAAGAACATAGCTTGGAAGTTCACCTACCTTTTTTACAAACTGTATTAGACAGCTTTAGTCTTATTCCCATTGTTGTCGGTGATGCAGATGCAAATAGTGTAATGGAGGTTCTTGATTATTTCTGGCAAGATACAGAAACACTGTTTATTATCAGCTCCGATTTAAGTCATTATCAAAACTATCAAATCGCTCAACAAATGGATAAAAAAACCTCTGATGCAATTGTACATCTACATCCAGAAAACATAGACTATGATGACGCTTGCGGAAAAAATCCAGTTATCGGTTTATTGGAGTTAGCAAAAAAACATAATATGAAAAGTATAGCGCTGGATATTCGAAATTCAGGCGATACTGCGGGCAGTAAAAATCAAGTTGTAGGGTATGGTGCTTATGGATTCTTTTAACGAACATGAACAAAAATTATTATTGTCTATTGCGGCCAATTCTATTCATTACGGTTTATTGGAAAGAGTTGCTATGCCGGTGCATAAAGACAACTTTGACGACCCAAAACTAAAAGTCGATAAAGCAAGTTTCGTTACGCTCGAAATCAACAGTCAATTGCGAGGTTGTATTGGCAGTTTAGTAGCCATGCATCCCCTGGTAAACGATGTGGCTCACAATGCCTTTGCAGCAGCATTCCAAGACCCACGCTTCCCTTCTTTGACCGAAAAAGAATTTGAACAGCTGGATATTCATATATCAATACTCAGCGAATCTTCACCCATGTCCTTTTCATCCGAGGAAGATCTATTATCACAAATTCAACCCGGAATCGATGGCCTAATATTATCTGACAATTTTCAACGAGGCACGTTTTTACCGAGTGTCTGGGACTCATTACCTAAGACCGATGATTTTTTACGCCATTTGAAAATGAAAGCCGGATTGGCTGAAGATTATTGGTCTGATACGTTAAAAGTTGAACGTTACACCACCTTTTCCTTTGGCAAACATATATCCCAAATTTCCATGGAGATAGAACAAAATCAGCCGATATAAAAAAGGACGCCACTAAAAATGCAGTTTTTCACAATAACAGCATAATCCTGTGCTCCCAAACATAAATCACAATTATTTTAAGACATCCGATACTATTTCTAACATATCGAACATGCTATGGAATTGACTCCTACACAAATTGCAGCTCTACAGAATGTGACGGTGAGCGCAGGTAAGGTGAACACAGAAAGCCTGTCTGTTGGGCAACAATTATTGGCTAAAGTGATTTCCATGAATAGTACAACCGGCGAAGTCACACTAAACATTAATAATGCCTTACTCAATGCAAAATCTAATATACCGCTAACTGCAGGTCAAACTATCCAGCTGATCATTGCTCAAATGGGCAAAGAATTGATACTGCAATTACCACAAAACCTAGTTGAACAAGCGATAACTCAAAAAACACTCAGAGAAAGCTTGCCTCAACAACAAACTCAGAATGAAACTCTACGAAATCTACAGCATTTTGTTGAACAAGGTAAAAACTCCGGTATATCGAATAAAATAATCCAATTTACCCAAAAATTTATTCAACAATTACCCAACACCAAGCAACTCTCCCAAGCTCAGAGTTTGAAAGAAGTTATTCAACGTTCAGGTATTTTTTTAGAAAATAAACTTGCCAACATCAACACAAAAGGTACTCAAAGCAATATCAGTAATGACTTCAAATCATTTTTGATGCAATTGAAGTCATTATTGGTCAACGAACGTAGCAACACACAAAACCAAACAACAAGTCCAACATTAAACAAAACAAACCCAAACATTCAACAAACACTCTCAAGTGACCCCAAGATACTGGATCTTGCTAAACAAATTAAGTCAGATCAAGGAAAACAACCAACAAATACCCCATTATCACAAAGCTCAAACCAAGAAGTTAAAGCGGCATTGCAACAAGCGCTAGCTAAAATCAATCAACAACAACAAAATATTAGCCAAAACTTGTCACGCATATTAGCTACGGTCAGTACAGCAACTACAAGCACACCCATTCTTGGGCAGACAAACACCACGAACAACCCAAATATTAACCCTAAAAATGATCCAAATATTGCAAAACCAGCAGATATTGCCTTAAAAGATGCTCTCGCATTTACCAGCAATGCACAAAAAGGGAATCAAACTGAAATTAATTTTTCTCGCTTAAACAATTTGGTCGATCTATTAGACACCTTAATTAAACAAGTTGATGCCGGAATTTCACGAACTCAACTTCATCAACTTAACAGTTTATTGGAGCCAGAAGGTGGCAAACTAGGCTGGAGTATGGAAATTCCCGTCAAAATTGATGACAAGCTGCATTCTATTCACCTACATCTGGAAAAAGAACATGGCTCAGACGAAGATGCAGAACCCATACTCACCGTCAATATTGCGCTAGATCTCGAAAATCTCGGTCCAGTATATGCGCGAATTACATTAATAGCCGAAAATGTTGGCGTGGTGTTATGGGCTGAACGTGAAGAAACATATCAACTTACCCAGAACCGCAGCGAGGAATTAGAAACCAATTTACATAAATCAGGCCTTAAACCCGAGAATATCAGTTTCCACCATGGACAGCCACCTCAAAAACCCGTTCTCAATAAAACCCAAAAAAGTGCTTTATTGGACATAAAAGTATGAATGATGAGAAAAAAGGCCCTAAGTCCGCTGTAGCCTTAAAATATGATATTAACAAAACACCAAAAGTCGTTGCCAAAGGCGATGGCCACGTTGCCGATAAAATTATTGAAATTGCCGAAGAACATGGTGTAACCTTGTATCAAGATAGCGAATTGGTCAAACTCTTGTCACGTATTGAGATCGACGAAGAAATTCCCTCCAGTTTATATCAAGCGGTTGCCGTGGTTCTTGCATTTGTGTTTCAATTAAACGGACAAGATGATGAATTAGCAGCAGAGCTCAAAAATGCAAGATCCGATCGCAATCCCAACCTATAACAATCAATATACTTATTTTTGGACAGGAATTTGTATTTTCTTTCTTGGTATCTCACTATCCAGCCCACTCCATGCTGAAAAAAAGAAAAAAAATATCTACGAAGATGAGGATGTTTATTTACGCTCTGTTTACCGTTCACCTGAGCAACTTGCTGCATTTTATGAAGGCAGAGAATTCCCACATGCTGCCATAAAACGAATCACTCAGTCTTGTTACGTCACAATTATCCTTAAAAATAAAACCAACGATATATTGTGGCTAGAATTAGATAATTGGGTATTTGAACAAAAGGGTAAAATCATACAACGTTACGATCGTCAATATTGGAACAAACAATGGGACGACGTTAAACTTCAACAATCTTATCGTTCGACTTTTGGGTGGACCTTAATGCCTGAAGTCAGAGATTTACGTGCCGGTGAAGGTGTTGGTGGTAGTATCCCTATACCCATGCAAACAGAAAATTTCTCCTTAACATTAAACTTTGCTACAGGTGAAAATAAAAAGGGAAAAATTAAATCTGTAAAATTACCGAATATTCATTGCAAACAAGACATAGACGAAGAATGAAAATCCTAACCTTTATATTATCTATTTTAGTATTATCAAGCCAGACACTCTGGGCAAAAGAAAGTTTACCCACGGGGCTCATCCATCTGGATGGCAGACAAGCGCCACCCTTGAAGCTCAACGATATGGATGGAAATCCTTTTGACTTATCTAAACTTAAAAGTAATTGGGTATTTGTTCATTTTTGGGCAACTTGGTGTGGGCCATGCCGCAAAGAAATACCAACCATTCAAGCAATTCTCAGTGAATATAAAAATAGTAAACTTAAATTCGCTATTATCAATACTGCTGAATCCGAAGATTTAATTTTTGAATTCTTAGGCATCGTAGCGCCTGATATCGTACCATTGATGGACAATGATGGACTTGTTACCGAACGCTGGCAACCGAGAGGATTACCAGCTACCTTTTTTGTGGACCCAGATGGAAAACTCCGTTATCTGGCATTAGGTGGGCGACCGTGGGATAAAGACATTTATAAAGCATTCCTCGATAAAATGAGATAAACATGAACAATAAAAATTATTATTTCGCCATGGTATATATTCTAAGCTTTGGCTTATTCCTACAAAGTTGTGGCACTTTAACAAAAAAAGCGAATAACGAACCCTTATCCATTGAAGAGTTGAATATCTCCCAGACACACCAAGCATTATTAAACAAACAAATTTCCTGTGTTTTACTTACTAAAAAATACTTAACGCGTATTAAAAAATACGATAAAGCCAGTCAATTAAATGCCATCATACTCATTAATCCACAAGCTGAAGCTCGCGCTACCATACTAGATAATGAGCTTACCAAGACAAATCAGTTACGCCCATTGCATTGCATTCCCGTCATACTAAAAGATAATTTTGATACGGCAGATATGCCCACAGAAGCTGGTGCAATTGCCTTAAAAGGCTCCCTACCCCCAGATGATGCATTCATGGTAAAAAGATTACGCCAAGCCGGTGCCATCATTATAGCTAAATCCAACATGGCAGAATGGGCCTTTAGCCCTTATCAAACCATTAGCTCAACACACGGTGAAACGCGCAACGCCTATGACCTAGAGCGAGTCCCTGCAGGTTCAAGTGGCGGTACAGCTTCTGCCATTGCCGCTAACTTTGGCATTATCGGTATGGGCACAGACACAGGCAATTCTATCCGCGGGCCAGCATCACATCTCTCTTTAGTGGGGATTCGCTCTACTATCGGACTAACGAGCCGTGACGGCGTCGTACCTTTGGTATTAAATCGAGATATCGCTGGACCACTCACTCGTACTGTTGAAGATGCGGCAAAGACATTTAATATTATTGCTGGTTATGATCCTGCTGATCCAGTAACCGAAATTGGACAAGATAAAGTCGAAACGGACTATACAAAATTTTTAAAAAAAGATGGTCTGCAAGGCGTCAGACTTGGCGTTTTACGTGAGATGTTTGATACCGTCGAGGCAGACGAAGAAATTATCGATTTAATGAACAATGCAATTAAAGACTTACAGTTTGCCGGTGCAACCATTGTTGACCCGTTTGAAATTAGTAATTTTGAGAAACTGCGTAAGGCCACAGGTTTTTGCAGTCGTTTTCGATATGATTTGAAAAATTACCTGGAATCACTTGATGATTCCGCACCCTTTAAATCACTGGATAACATTGTAGAACAAAAACAATTTGATGAAAGAAATAACGGCGCTATGAAATGGGCCATGTCTGTCTCGGTCACACCTGACGAGCAATCGCCTCCTTGTGTAGATGTACAAGGTGACCCAAGACGAAAAGCTTTACTAGATGGCGTAGTTAACGCCATGAATGAAAGTCAAATTGACGCTATCATTTATCCTTCATGGAGTAATCCCCCAAGAAAGCTTGGAGACAGTGAAAGCCCCCATGGCAATAATAGCCCAACGATTGCACCCCACTCTGGTCAACCGGCAATTACGGTTCCCATGGGTTTTACCAAAGCTGGATTGCCCGCAGGCCTTCAATTTTTAGCACGCCCTTTTGATGACGCCAAATTATTCCAGTACGCCTACGCTTATGAACAAAAAACATTACATCGTAAACCGGCGATATTAACAATCAACTCAATACCTTAAACTAAAAAAAAGGCCACTTTAAGAAGTCGCCTTTTCAAATTTAGCGAATGTTAACTTTAACTATTTAGTTGCGTCATAGGTATCAACATCTGCCTTTTGACCTAAGCTTGCCGCACCTCGATATTCAATTCGCTCAACTAATCCACCTGTTGTTGGGCTATAAGTATAAACCTCTTCTTCATCAACCTTGTCATCGGTTACATAACTCGTTGCCGTCAAAGTTCCATTTTGAAACTGTTGAATCATAGCTGGCGTTAAGCTAACAGGATTACTATTTTCATTATCTTCTTCATATTCAATATAACGCTCTAATTGGCCCGAAAAGTTGTATTGATAAACACGATAATCATCTATTGCAGTTATTACTTGCCCATGAAGCGCCTTGCCAGGATTATTCACTGTATAAGATTCAGAACCATCCAACTTCCAAGTAATTAAATCTTTGTTAACGTCACCATACCGGGGATTAACATCTACTCGCAATACCAATTTACCGTCATTATTGTAAATATACCAACGATAATCATCTATCTTTTCACCACTAAATTGTGGTGAAAATCGTCCGTTAACAACTTGCGGTCCTTGAATTCCTGTAACTGGATCAGAAGTACCCGCCAACGTTCGATAATCAACACGAAGCTCTATTTGCCTATCTGAAGTTCGGTATTGACGCGCGATAGATTGATAGTAACCAAAGGCTGTTTCCATGGTAGTTAACGGCGTTGCCAAGGTACCTGCACCAGGCCATGACCGTTGATTTGATCTACTTAATTCACCTGTGGTCAAATCTATTCCTCGATAATAATTTGTCATCAAATGGGTGAGGTGATTCAAACCCGGTAATGAGACACTCCCAGTCGTATCATCACTCGTTCCCCATACTGTATCAATACCAGGATCAGAAAAATCGACCAAAGCGTTCGAAGTAACTTGGGCAACAGTAACTTCCTTTCTTAATCGAATTCTTTTAACAACCAAATCCGCATCAGCTATTCTTGTACCCGCTGCACCTTCATTTTTATACTCCACCCTTTCAGTTTGCAGATTAGTTGTCTGACCATTTTGTTCAATGGCTAACATAGCGCCTTCTCGCCGAATATACCCATCTGAAGGTCTACCAACATCCCATTTAATTGATTCAACCAAGTTTCCCTGAGCATCATAACTGTACTCAAATTTCTCATCCAAATCGTTATTGCTATCAAATTCTTCACGAGAAATTCGTTGGTTTCTAATCGTGTGAAAATATAATGCACCTGATGCGGGTTGGTTATTCACATCAGATACATTAAACATCAAGTGATAACCGGTATTAGGACGTAATGCTTGCACAGGTCTTATAGTAAATGTTTTGGCATCAGCACTTAGTGTGGTGTTTGCATCTATAATTGCATTAATATCATTATGATCGGCAACATCTTCATCAGCTTCTGCATCACCCAAAGTATTTGCAAACCGATTATTTGGCATTATTCTCACAGTTGTTCTGGAAATGGACTGAGGGTTAAATGCATGATGAAATGTCACTGAAAATGTTTGATTTAAGGCAATGCCCGTTGCGGGTGCCTCTTTTGTTGACCCCAGGTTAGCTGGTGTTGAAGATAATACATTAAAATTTCCTACATTGTTTGTCACATCAGCTTCACTAGCACACTCTGCATAGATATGTTCTGCATGAGGTACTGTACAATCGACATTGCTCGGTGATGCTGCTTTTCCTGATGGTGCAGTTGAAATATCTTCTCCACACCCAATTACCAATAAAGGTAGCGATAATAATAAATAATTTACCCGCATACTAACCCCCAATTATTTCAAGTTTATAATTTACTAAACAGAACTACAGATAGATAAGCCTTTTAATCGCTACCGACATCTGGAATTAGTTAGCATTTTTATTAGCAACTTCGCGTTTTTATATAGCGTTTCAAGAAAGACATGCATCAATGTTTTATAATATGGATTTTTTTATAAATGCATATCTCTTTAGACAATATTTGGCTGAATCAAAACTGAACGGTTTGAGTGCAATCTCTGGATAAATTAAGCATCAGAGTATTTTTATACAGTCTAATTTATCCTAATATTAGACAAATCATAGATATATAGACCGTATTATAAACTTGTTTTTTACGTGGGAATCTTGCAATGATAGAATTACTGAACTAGAGGACATTGAAAAAATGTTAGGCTTTACAAATAATAGTTCACAAATTTATCAACACAAAATTTGAAATAGTAAATGTTATTTAGCATCAACCACTTCTCCTAATTTATTAAATACCTTTACACAATTTCTTCCAGCACTTTTTGCTTGATATAAGGCGATATCTGCGCGTTTTATTATATCTGCTAGAGAGTCACCAGATTCAAACATGGTAATACCGAGGCTTCCTGTAATCCGCCTTGCTTGCGTAGACTGACATAATCGAATAGCTTGATGGATTCTATTGGCTATATCAAAAACACCATCAAAATTAGTATTTGGGCAAATTACCAAAAATTCTTCACCTCCCCATCGACCTGCCAAATCAGTAGAACGAACTGAATTGGAAATCGAAGAAGCAACTGTAACAATTACTTCATCACCCACATCATGACCAAAACGATCGTTAATTAATTTAAATTTATCTATATCAATAAGAATTATTCCAAAAGGACTTTTACTCCTTGTGGTTTTTATAATTTCTCTCGTCAAATTATCATCTAAGAATGCCCGGTTATAAAGCGCCGTTAACCTGTCAGTGGTTGAAAGAATTTTCAACTCTCGATTTGTCCTAATCAATTGCTCCTGCACTTTATGTAGGTCTTCAGTACGCTGCAACACTCGCTCTTCTAATTGTCCTTGCTCTTTTTCTAATTTTACGATGTAGCCATTTATTTCAGAGCTCATAAAATTAAAACTTTTTCCTAATATAGCAATTTCATCTTGACCTGATGTATCAACGTCTATAACTCGATTATCCTGATGAAAGTGATTTACAGCTACTGTAAGTCGTTTCAACCTACGTGTTAAAAAAAAACCAAAAAACAAACTAACACAAGTAATGATCGAAATACCCGTAATAGCAATAGACATCCCCAGTTTTTGAGCAGCAGCAGTATGCTCAATCAAGCTTTGATTCGAAAAACGAATAAGAATCAAACCCAGGCCTTCAATAGACTCATACGCCCATTGCTCATCGAGCTTATCAACTTCTTGTAAAAACGATGAGCCAACCTGACCAAAATCGTTATTGGCTACGATAGTTCCTGCATCGTTTACGGCGACAATATTAGTAATTTCTTTGTCTTTGCTGATCTTATCAATAAATGTCTGTAAATCTTCTAGCTCACCAGCAAATAATGAATCTTGCGTTACACTTTTAATCAACTCGAAAAAGACTTTTTGTCTTTTCAACATATCGTCATGCGCGCGAGTTTCGATAAAATTAAGTGTTTCATTAAGCACAAAGCTAAGTAATATGACTTCCAGCACAAAAACAATTAATGCTATTCGATATTTTAATGAAACTAAGAACGGTATTCGCATTTTCATGATCAATTATCTTAAGATATTATATTCTTCATCAAGTGCTTCAGAAAAATACGACATTTTACTTTGAGTCAAAATTTTCTTACCGGTTAATGTATTTTGCCAATTAAGAATTGTCATTCTTAAAATATTACGATCTTTTTCAGGTACACGTTTATGTACAATGTAAAGTACATGTGGAATTTTTTTACTTTCATGAATTATTCTAAACCGATCTTTTAATTTAACCTGATAATAATGGTCAAGCGCCCGATGAGATGTGCTGCATGCCTCAGCCATCCCAATTAAAACTGTTTGGATGCACGAAAAATGATTGCTTTTAAATACACGAGAAAAATCTTTATCGGGATCATACCCAGCTGAAATCATTTCTGCTTCAATTAATCGACTAACCGCGGCAGTTTTTGCGGTACTTGCAATTAGCTTCCCTTTTAGATCTTGTAATTTTTGGTACACGGAGTCTTTCTTTACAATTAGCAATGCACTTAGCATATCTGAACGTCTCGCCAACGGTAGATAATTGTATTTATCGTGCGCTTCCGGGTAATTGAAAGGCTGAATTAACGCAAAATCGTATATTTCAGCAGCTAATGTTGATTCAAACTCGGCATATGAACTTTTCGTATGCACAGAAACTTTTCTTTGTAACTTCTGTTGAAAATCTTTCGCAACGGGTGAGTACATATCAAATAATTTTGATTTTGGCACATGAGGAAAAACACCAAATAAATAAGCTTTGCCAATTTCTATGGACATTACGGGTAGCGTTATTAAAAATAACACTATAAAAATAATTGGCCTGCCTAGATGTTTTCGCTTTGTAAAAAACACAGGAGTAGAACTAACTTTATGGCGAGTATTGTCAGTCATTGTATATAATTATCGCTTTAAATTGAGTTCGCAATCAAAATTGCATACAAACTAATCCAAAACAAATTCAGATAGCTACACACGAATAACCCCACTTAGCTTATAAATCCAACGCTTCTAAAAAGAGCGTTTCTATGCAGTTACATATAGTAAAATCAATCTTCACATACTATGCTCATTAAATCTACACTTATATTATGCACAAAACAAATTTTTTTCATTATAAGAAAACATCAAGTAGCGCTTTCAAAAAGAGCGTGATGAAACTTTGCTAAAGTTAAACCCAATAGTAGAATTACAAATGCAATGTAAATTTCTTAGACAAAATAGCCACTTCCACCTCTTCGAAATGAATTAATCCCCCCATAAAAAGATTTTCAGAAGATAACATGGAAAAATGATTTTTGTTAGATACTATTAATAGAACAAGCTATAAGATTTGTCGTGTAATACAAATGTATCATCTGACGAATTGCCCATTTTTTATCTATTCAGTTATATCACTTACTTAATTCAGCAGGAGTAGTAAACACATGTCTTTTTAATTAACGGAGCACACAATGAGAATTCTTTTACTTGGAGCACCAGGAGCAGGAAAAGGTTGTCAAGCAAAAAAATTGGCAGCGCAATATCGAATACCACAAATATCAACTGGAGACTTATTAAGGAGCGCTGTAAGCTCAGGTTCATCAATCGGCCTTCACGCTAAATCAATAATGGATGCGGGGCAACTCGTACCCGATGAAATCGTTCTGGATATCATTGAAAACCGGTTACAAGAACCCGATGCTTTAAGTGGATTTATTCTTGACGGATTTCCTCGCAACGAAAAACAAGCATTGGCTCTGGACACAATGCTTACAAAAATGAACACACCTCTGGAAACTGCCGTTCTAATTGATGTCAAAGATGAGATTCTCGTACAACGAATTGTCGGCCGCGAGAGCTGCAATGACTGTGGGCAAATTTTTAATCTATTTAGTTCACCACCCGAAAAAGATCATCTCTGTGATTCTTGTGGAGGCACATTAGTTCACAGAGCAGATGATAATGAAACAACTATTCGAAGCAGACTCAAGATATATCACACTCAAACCGAGCCCCTAGTGAATTATTACAAGCACCAACATAAACTACTAAAAATTGATGGAATGGGAGACATCGAAGGTATTTTTCTAGTTGTTAGTGACTTTCTTAATGAAAAAGAAATTCACTAATTCTTCATATGTTTTCAAATAACACATTATATAAAACATGAGATATATTTAAGTATTTTTGGTCTATACAAAACCTTGTCTAACACAGAAGTGTATATTTATGTAAAGTATTTAATTCGAGGCGCCATCAATTTTATTTAAAACAATAGTCACTGTGAATAACTACAAACTTGATTGCGTCCATTTTCTTTAGCTATATAGAGATTTTTATCAGCGATTGAAACAAACTTATCCTTTTCAAGGTCCCCGTTGTTTTGCGCAAGCCCTATGGATACCGTAATATTACTAATTACTTCTTTATCCACCCTTTTTTTCAAAATTAATCCAGAAATTTTTTTACGTATTTTTTGCGCAACCTTAACACCTCCTTCTAACGAAGTTTCAGGTAATAATATCGCAAATTCTTCACCACCATAGCGAGCCACAATATCCTGCCCTCTAACATTTTCTTTTAACGTTTGAGCTACAACTTTTAGCACTTCATCACCCATCAAATGACCGACCGTATCATTTATTTTTTTAAAGTAATCAATATCTATCATGAGCAAACACAACGGAATATCGATAGATGCGTTTTCTGATTGTTGTTGAAGGTTGATATCAAATGCACGACGATTGTCAATATTAGTTAACGGATCAAGCAATGCGTCATTTTGCGCCTGCTGAAAATCCATCCTTAAGTTACCCAACTCAACAGTCACATTCCGCAGACGAATTTGCATTTTTCTATTCTTTGCTATTAACTGATGTGTTTCCGAAGTAATATTTTCAATGATATTTTTAACGTCAGTTACATCAACATCATGTGATAGGCCGTTTATCATATTTTTTAGGTACACTTGATATTCATTTGAACCTGAATCAATATGCGCTACTGAATCAACAGCAGTCGATAATATTTTATGTAGATCCTTTCTTATCCCAACCAATAACTTACCATCGTTATTTGACAAATAATTCTGATATATTTCTACAAGTTGTATCTGTTGAATTTGTTCGCCACTTTCAAGCAATTTATCGGTCGCTTGTTTTAGTGCACTATTTTTACCTGCATAATAATTATAAAAAATTGCGTAATTAATTGGATTGGCAGGTAAGCCATGTTCACTAGTAAATGGCAATGCCTTACGAGCAATATCTGCGGCTTCTTCACGTGAATCCAAATACATATTTTCCATCATAATGAACCCCTACAGTTTACAGACAGACCCACTTCAACGGAAGTCAATTTCCTTAGTGGCCCACACGCTCATCCTGAGTGCTACAGCTGGTTTTATGTATCAGAAAAATTGCAATGTATTTTTGTTATTTTGCAATGTTGGGAAAAATTGCATCCACGTGCAATCCAAAATTGAGGTTATTAGAACAGCGTTTTTCAGTCAATAGCCAATAGATTAAAAAGTTGTAGGGAATATCCTACTTTTTTAGCAATGGTTAATATTTGGAGCACCAAAAAAACGTCAATTAAGACAATGCTTAATAGAATAATCCTTTAAATTACTCAAAGAAGAGGCACTAAATTACAAGGAAAAAATCGAGCTTGTAGGCATTCACTTTCAACAAAATATTTAAGGCAATTTGCACACTACCATTTTTGAAATTTCAGTTTATTCATCATCTTCTACCGATAGAAAATCCAATGTTTGATAACCACGAGGCAATTTCAATCCCCGACGACCACGCTCATTAAGATAATGATCTAGCTCTTTAGCTTTCAATACTTTTTGTTTTCCAGCAGCATTTAACACTAGCTTAGACTCTACGCCCAGAACTGCCACAGACTGTATATATTCCTCTCTCGATTGAACTTTTGCCGGGGCAATATTCATTAACTTGAGGCCTTTGCCTTTTGTTAGCACAGGTAATTCAGCCAATGAAAAAACCAATAAGTATCCTGTATTCGTCGCTACTGCTAACCATTCGTTTTCTGGATCAGTTACTCGTTGCGGCAAAACAACCTTGGCCCCCTTAGGAACTGACAATGCGGCTTTACCTGCTTTGTTTTTTGTATACAAGTCACACGTTTTTGCAACAAAACCATAACCTGCATCACTAGCGAGAATTACCATATCATCTTCTTGTGAAGAAATTACACCTCTGAATGAAGAACCCGGTGGTGGCTTCAAGCGACCACTCAATGGTTCCCCATGACCACGCGCCGACGGAAATCCATGCCCTGGTAAACTGTAGCATCTGCCAGTAGAATCGATAAATAAAACATTTTGATTAGTTTTAATCTTAGCAGAAGTAAGAAATTGATCACCTGCTTTGAAATTCAAACCGCTAATATCTATTTCATGCCCCTTACCTGCTCTTACCCAACCTTTGTCAGATAAAATAACAGTAATTGGCTCAGACGGAATCAGAGAAGATGGATCTAGGGCTTGTGCGGCTTCTCTTGCAATAATCGGCGAACGACGATCATCACCATATTCTTTCGTATCAGCCTGAATTTCTTTTTTAACTAAGGTTTTTAATCGACGATCACTACTTAAAGTCAATTCAAGACTGTCACGCTCAGCTTCCAACTCTTCCTGCTCAGCTTTGATTTTCATTTCTTCAAGCTTCGCTAAATGGCGTAATTTTAACTCCAAGATAGCTTCCGCTTGAGTATCCGTTAGATCAAAACGTTTAATCAATGCTGGTTTAGGTTCATCTTCTGTACGAATAATATGAATAACTTCATCAATATTCAAAAAGGCGATCATTAAGCCGTCGAGAATATGCAAACGTTGTAAAACTTTATCAAGACGGTACTGCAGGCGCTTTCGAACTGTTTCCACACGAAAAACTAACCAATCGGCAAGAATAGATCTCAAATCCTGAACACGAGGTCGGCCATCAATGCCAATCATGTTCATATTTACACGAAAAGTTTTTTCCAGATCAGTGGTAGCAAATAAATGCGCCATTAACTCTTCAGTGTTGATTCTGTTTGAACGTGGCGTAACCACCAAACGTGTGGGGTTCTCATGATCGGACTCGTCACGCAAATCTTCCACCATGGGCAATTTCTTCGCGATCATCTGAGCGGCAATTTGCTCTAATACTTTATTTCCGGAAGTTTGATAAGGCAAGGCAGTGATAACCACATCCCCGTCTTCCTTCTCATACACTGCACGCATACGAACACTACCGTTACCTTTACGATAGATTTCTTTAATTTCTTCTGCGGAACTGATTATTTCTGCGTCAGTTGGATAATCAGGACCTTTAACAAATTCGCATATTTCATCTAATGTGGCTTTGGGTTTATCCAGCAAATGAATACAAGCTGCTGAAACTTCTTTCAAATTATGTGGTGGTATATCAGTTGCCATACCCACAGCAATACCTGATCCACCATTTAACAATACAACAGGTAATCTTGCCGGCAAGATGGCAGGTTCTTCCAAAGTACCATCAAAATTAGGTGTCCAATCGACAGTTCCCAGCCCAACTTCTGATAATAAAACCTGAGAAAATTTTGAAAGTTTTGCTTCCGTATAACGCATGGCTGCAAACGATTTCGGATCATCTGGAGAACCCCAGTTACCTTGACCGTCAACCAACGGGTAACGAAATGAAAATGGCTGCGCCATATGCACCATAGCTTCGTAACAGGCGGAATCGCCATGGGGATGAAACTTACCCAAAACATCACCGATAGTACGTGCTGACTTTTTAAATTTTGCAGTAGAACGTAAACCTAGTTCAGACATCGCATAGATTATTCTACGCTGCACGGGTTTCAATCCATCGCCAATATTTGGTAAAGCACGATCAAGAATAACGTACATGGAGTAATCCAAATACGCTTTCTCTGTAAACACGGCAAGCGGTAATCGCTCTGTTCCGTCTTCGTTTAACTCAATTTGATCAGTCATCTATTTTTGTTTCTCTGAAAAATATGGCTACAAAACCATTTATTACAAGTTTGACTCGGCTAGATCGCCTTTCTTCTCCAGCCATGCTTTACGATCACTAGCGCGTTTTTTACCTAGCAACATATCCATCATACTGTTGGTATCATCACCAGGCTCAATATTTAGCTGCACCAATCGACGCGTGTCTGAACTCATCGTGGTTTCGCGTAATTGCAAAGGATTCATTTCACCCAATCCTTTAAAGCGCTGGACATTGGGCTTTCCGCGAATTTTTTCTGCCACAATTCGATCAAGCACACCTTGTTTTTCACTATCATCCAACGCGTAAAAAACTTGTTTGCCGACATCTATTCGATAGAGAGGAGGCATAGCTACATAAACATGCCCTGCGGCTACCATTGGTCTAAAATGACGAACAAATAAAGCACACAACAATGTCGCGATATGCAAACCATCGGAGTCAGCATCAGCAAGAATACAAATCTTGTGATAGCGCAAACCTTTCAATTCATCAGAACCAGGATCCACACCCACAGCAATGGCAATGTCATGCACTTCTTGTGAACCCAGCACTTGCTGCGATTCAACTTCCCAAGTATTTAAAATTTTACCTCGTAAAGGCATAACCGCCTGCGTTGATCGATCTCGTGCTTGTTTTGCAGAGCCACCCGCAGAGTCCCCTTCCACCAAAAATAATTCACTACGCTCGGGGTCTTGCGAAGAGCAATCTGCTAATTTACCGGGTAATGCTGGACCTGAGGTGATTTTTTTACGAACAACCTTCTTCGCCGCTTTTAAACGTTTTTGTGCGTTAGATATGGCCAATTCTGAAATCTTTTCGCCAACATCTGGGTTTTCACCCAGCCATAAACTAAATGAGTCTTTAACCACACCTGAAACAAAAGCTGCGCATTCACGCGAAGATAAACGTTCTTTTGTCTGCCCTGAGAATTGCGGGTCAGCCAATTTCACAGAAAGAATATAACTGCAACGATCCCAAACATCTTCAGGAGAAATTTTTACACCACGTGGTAACAAATTTCGAAAATCACAAAAAGCGCGAATAGCATCTGTCAAACCAGTACGTAATCCGTTAACGTGAGTTCCACCCAATGCTGTTGGAATTAAATTCACATAACTTTCTGTTACTAGCTCTCCATCTTCTGGCAACCAGACGATTGCCCACTCAGCAGCTTCTGAATTACCACTCACCGCCTCAGTAAAGGGTGACTCAGGCAAACAAGTCGCTTTGCCTAATTCATCACGCAGATAAGCACGTAAGCCATCTTCGTAATGCCATTCGTAAACTTCTTTGGTTTTAAGAACTTCAAATTTAACTTTTAAACCGGCACATAAAACGGCTTTGGCACGTAATACATGCTTTAACTGTGTAACAGAAAATTTATCTGCATCAAAATAAGATTTATCGGGCCAAAAGCGTATGGTAGTACCGGTATTTTGCTTACCGACTTTACCAATGACTTTTAGCTTTGATGTTTTAACGCCATCTGCAAACGTCATATAATGTTCTTTGCCATCTCGCTTTACCCAAACTTCTAGCTTGGTTGAAAGCGCATTTACGACGGAAACGCCCACTCCATGCAAACCACCCGAGAATTCATAATTATCATTGGTGAATTTTCCACCAGCATGTAATTTTGTCATGATGACTTCAATGCCGGGTAATTTTTCGACAGGATGGACATCTACGGGCATACCGCGCCCGTCATCACGAACTTCTAAAGAGTTATCTTTATGTAATATGACATGTAATTGTGTCGCATGGCCTGCCATGGCCTCATCAACACTGTTATCGATGACTTCCTGACCTAAATGATTGGGTCGACTGGTATCCGTGTACATACCAGGTCGTTTTCTAACCGGCTCAAGGCCTTTTAGAACTTCTATATCGGATGCGCTGTAGCTTTTTGCCATAATATCGCTGCAAGTTGGTAAAGGGGGTGAATCCTACTGCTACTATTGTTGTTGTTCAAGTATAGCCAAGCGGGAATTGCTAAAAATATGCCGTCTACATTAAAAATATTCACATACGACACTGAAAAATGAGGAAAAGTTTACTTTTTTAAACAAGAACACCTGATTTTTAATCATTGATTTCTAAAAACTCGCTCAAGACACTGGTCGCATATGCACCAGATACTAAGGAAAATTTGATTTTTAATTGCTCGCCCTCTAGCTTCCAATTTAAACTTTTGACCTTAATCCGCATTGCTCGATGGCTTAAAGATGCACCGATTTTAGCAAGTGCTTCCGTAATCGAAGGATTTAATTCGATCACTTCGTTTACTAACCTTGCAGCTGATTTACTCATTATTTGTTTACCAGAACCCCACAATATTCCAGCGGGATGAATCTCTAGGTTGGACAAACGCTGCAGAAGCGATTCATCTGTTATATCAGCAGCAAAGACAGATCGACTACCATCCAACATCAATACATCACCATCAATAATTTGATCCCAATTGTTGAGTGAAATGCGCATAGATAATATATGATTAAAAAGATAAGAACGTGCCGATGAGATTAAAATACTCCGCTGCTGACGTTTCATACGTTTTCTATTTCCACCCAATGAAACAAAACGCTGTACGTTAGCGTTATTCCGACCAAACCGTTGCGCACCAAAATAATTGGGTACTCCCTGAGCTTGGATTTTATTCAATCGTTTCTCCAACGCAATTTCATCGCATTGCAAATCTCGTATGCATAACTCAAAATTATTTTGCGCTATCGCGCCAGTTTTCAATTTCTTTTCATGACGAGTTTTTGACAGCACTTGAATACTGTCGGGTAAATCAGACCAATTTGGTTCAGTTTGATTTGGCATGTGTAAACTAAACCATTGCTGAGTGACTGCATGTCGGTCTTTCAAACCAGCGTAACCAACATCAACTGACTTTAAATCAGCAATATTTGCTAACTGACTGGCTACCCAATCAGTGTTAGCGTTAGTTTTTTCTATGTACAAATATACATGATCTCCTGTTCCTGAAGGTGTGAAACTCAAGGTTTCCACAACCTTAAAATCCTCAGGACGCTGACGAATTACACCTCTGGCAACAGGATCTCCCCAAGCACGAAGAAATGTATAATTTAATATTTTATCCATAAATCAATAAGATAGTCGATATTAGCCTCAAGGAAAAAGCGATTGTACAGCATTTAACTCATTCAAAAGCGGAATAAACTATAGAAATTCGATCATTTGTCGATAAAAAACCTATCACCATGCCTGATTAGGAATGATTAAACGTGGCAAAACAAATCGATATATTCAAAAAAGCGGACCCAGCACTACATACATTACTGAGTTACTGCAAAATCGAACATTTACCTACCAAACAGTTAATTGTTCGCCCTGGCGATCCAGCAGATAAGCTGTATTACATTGTGGAAGGTTCTGCGACTATAAGTATGCAAGATGATGAAGGCAGCGATATCATCCTAACTTACTTAAATGACACAGATTTTATTGGTGAAACAGGCTTATTCATTAAACATCAAACTGCTCGCCAAGTAACTGTGCGAACACGTTCCCCCTGCACACTCGCTGAAATTAGTTACGATAGACTAGAAGAATTAATTCAAAACGAATTAAAAAATGAATACGCATCAATTTTAGAAATCATCGCAAAACACCTTTCTACTCGCTTAATGCAAGCCACACGTAAAGTTGGACATTTGGCATTTATGGATGCGGCAGGCCGTGTAGCCAGTACTTTGTTAGATTTATGCAAACAACCGGATGCAATGACCCACCCAGAAGGTATGCAAATTAAAATCAGCCGTACTGAACTAGGTAAAATTGTGGGTTGTAGCCGAGAAATGGTTGGACGTGTTATGAAGAATATGGAACATCAAGGTTTAATAACCGCTAAAGGCAAGACTATTGTGATCTTTGGGGCCAGATAAAGCCCCTTTGATTTATATGCGTTTGAAAATTTAGAATAACGAAACCCTAACGCCACCGCTGATATACCACTGACCATCAACTCGACGGAAAATTGTTTTTTCATGATGAAAAACAGGTTTTTCCATAGATTCCGTTTTATAAGAAACCATTGATACCATGCGAGCTGTATTCATTTTAAAGTTCATAGGATTTTTTTCATAAGTAAATTCAATCTTATCGTGACTGGAAAATTGACTTTGCATATCCTCAATAATCATTTGATAATTTAATCCACCATCCTCATATTCCGTGAAAAATAATTTCTTATACGCTTCGATATCCTTTGACTCGATAGCAGCTTTACGCTTATCCATAACCGATTTTAGGTCTGTATGAACCTGCTTTCTAGACTCAACTTCAGGACTACATGCCACAATAAACTGAAGAGAGAACAGGAAAATAACAAGTAATTGAATTGAGTATTTAAGTTGTTTTTTATACATTTTATATCCAAAAAGATAATTTTATTGAACCTATGCAACAATGACATAGACTAAAAATTATATCATTTTGAGACCAAAGAATCATGTCACGAATCAGCATTATAGCCATTATTTTTGTAGGTATTGGAATAATTGTGAGCTTAAACATACAACAATCACAACCAATACAACCTATTAGCCCCACAAGTCAAAATGAAAGCAACACACTACAAGAGCTACTCGAAACAAATCGTAATCTGCAAATTCGATTGTCTGCCATTGAAGCGCTGCAATTAGAAGAGCAAAATTTGCGAATCGCTCTCAGCGACGCCTTAGACTCCCTAAAAAGTAAGATAAATCAAACACCAAGTCCAGCAATTATCAGCACATCCAACGAACCAAATCCGCCAATAGAACATACTCGAAATAACGTATCCATAAACTCTGTTGTAGAGAGTAATGAGAAAAACAAACAAGTGCTGATATCACTTGGTTTGGATGAAACGATCACCGAACGCATCCAACAACGCGAAGAAAAAATGGAAATGGATCGTTTGTATTTACGTAACACAGCCATTCGAGAAGGCTGGTTTGGCACTGAGAAGTATTTTGAAAAAACTCGAGATTTTAATACTTCGACAAATGTCTATCGAGAAGAGTTAGGTGATGAAAATTACGATAATTATTTATTTAATTCTGACCAAAGTAATCGCATCAGCGTATTAAGTGTCATATCCAACTCACCCGCTGAAAGTGCTGGAATAATAAAGGGAGATATTATTTCCCGATATAATCATGAAAATATTTTTTCTTGGTCTGACTTAACTAAAGCTACTACAGATGGAGAACCAGGACAACAAGTTTCCATCATTATCAAACGTAATTCAGATGAAATTGAATTATTTGTACCACGAGGACCACTTGGGATTCGACTTGAAAACATTAAAGTGAACCCAAGTACTTAAATATTTTGCTACTACTTTCCAATTCTGTCAGACAAAATACCAATTGCAGTAGCAAAGTTTTTAGATTTGTTCCAATCCATAATTGCATGATAATTATTATAAACCATGTAAGACCTACCTGTTTTATCATCTAATTGAATCACTGAAGCATCTAAATTTACCACTGGTAAATCCTTACCTGTAATACGTCGCACACCTAGCTTTTGCCATTCCGCAATTTTTTTCTTAACTTTTAAATCCAATAACGCTTTATCTATGTCTTTTGGCAGCGTTACTTCTCTACCCCAAGTTTGATCTCCCTTCCAACCAATACTAGAAAGGTAGTTTGCACCAGAAGCCAAAGCGTCCGCAGTTGATTGCCAAATATTTATTTTACCATCACCACTAAAATCTGTGGCATAAGCTAAAAATGTCGATGGCATAAATTGCGTTTGTCCCATAGCTCCCGCCCAAGACCCTGTCATTTTTTCAGGCTGAACATGGCCAGCATCAATAATAAATAATGCATTTATCAATTCTTTGCGAAAATAGGCGGATCGCCGCCCATCAAATGCTAAAGTTGCTAATGCATTTAAAACATTAAATCCACCAGTTAAACGACCAAAATCCGTTTCCATTCCCCAAAACGCCACGAGAAAGCGACCTTGCACGCCATATTTTTGCTCAATTTCTGTCAATAATTTTTTATGCTTTTTGAGTAATCTCTGCCCACGTTTAACTCTTGATTGCGGTGCAACGCGATTTAAATATTGTTCAAATGTAAGCTTAAATTCTGGTTGATTCCTATCGAATTTAATGACTTTTTTAATCGGCTTTTTAATTAATGGTAAGGATTTATTTAGAGTTTCCTCTGAAATGCCTTTTACCAAAGCTTCTTGCCGAAATGCTTCTAACCATGCCTTAAAAGATGAGTCTTGTGGAGTAAGATTATCCTTGAGCTCCTTACCCTCAACAGCTAACACTTGAGCTAGAACTCCAAACTGGCCAAATAAAATAAATATAAGCGTTAATAATCTGAAAGATGATTTCATATGGTTTGTATACTATTTATCCGAGAAAAAGGTAATATGTAAGGACATAATGGATGTAATACATATGTAGTACAGAAAATGTGCCAGAAATTATTATTAATCATGTTTTTTAGTTGACGTTATTTTAAAAAATACATGACGCTCATCATTTACTAAATAATAATATTCTATCATGATTAATTTCACTTTTCTGGCTTGTAATTTGAATTCCAAACATTCGATATATCTGTGTTATTTTCTTTACATGATCAAAATTATATCTAAACTAAGATTAATCGAGGCCGATAAAAAAGAAGCTTATTGACGTATTGTAAGCATCTGAGTCACATAAGGAATAATTTGAATGACCAACATATCTAATACATCAGAACGTAGACGTTTTACCCGCATCCCTTTTGAAGCGGCTGTTAGTGTATCTAACCCTAGTGGCAAATGGTCTGGTAAATTGTTAGATATTTCACTCAATGGTGTTTTAATTAGCCAACCTCAAAATTGGCATCAAAAAGATGGATCACAGTTTTTACTAGAAATTCATCCTGCTGATAGCGTTTTTCGAATTCGGATGGAAGTGACCGTGAGCCATCAAGAAAGCCAAACAATCGGATTACAATGCAATCATATTGATATCGATAGCATTTCACACTTACGCCGCTTAGTAGAATTAAATGTTGGAGATGAAAACATTCTTAATCGAGAATTGTCAGCATTAATTTCAAATGCTGCCTGATCGAATAAATTATTGAAGTATATTAATCGCTTGGTCCAAACGCGTTACTGGCATTAACTCAATACCGGCAATTTTTTGTTTGGGAACGTTAGCTTTAGGTAAAATAAACCGCTTATATCCTTGTTTTGCCGCCGCTTTAACTCGCTCTTCACCACTGGGTACTGGGCGAATTTCTCCGGCCAAACCTATTTCACCAAATATGACTAAATCATTGGCTAAAGGTTTATCTCTAAAACTGGATAATGCAGCAATTAGCAATGGTAAATCTACAGCTGTTTCTACAACTCGAACTCCACCCACCAAATTCGCATAGACATCCTGGTCAAACATTCCAATTCCCGCATGACGATGCAATACGGCTAATAACATAGCTAGACGGTTTTGCTCTAATCCTAAAGTCACACGTCGCGGACTTGGCGAATGGCTTTCATCAACTAATACTTGCAACTCCACCAGCATAGGACGATTGCCTTCTCTTGTCACGGTGATAACACTCCCAGCAACGGGTGATTCATGCTGTGATAAAAATATTGCTGATGGATTACTAACTTCTCGTAATCCCAATTCAGTCATTGCAAATATGCCCAATTCATTGACAGCACCAAAACGATTTTTTACCGCACGTAACATACGATATCGACTATCTTTTTCTCCTTCGAAATATAAAACACAATCCACCATATGCTCCAATACTCTTGGCCCAGCAATCACGCCTTCTTTGGTAACATGGCCAACAAGAAACAGTGCAGTATTTGTTTGTTTGGCGAATTGCACCAACAGTGCTGCACCTTCACGCAACTGCGAAACGGACCCTGGTGCAGACTGAATAGCATCTGTATAAACCGATTGAATGGAATCAATAACCAAAACTTGAGGCCGTTCTTTTTTACAATGCTCAAGAATTGCTTCAATTTTTGTTTCCGCTAATAATCGAATACCTGATGCATCAAGTTGAAGTCGCTTTGCGCGCAAACTAACCTGCTGTAAAGATTCTTCACCAGTCACATATAAGACAGAAACTTTTTTACTTATTGCAACCAAAGTTTGTAACAATAAAGTCGATTTGCCAATACCTGGATCACCACCCACAAGTACGACTGAACCTGGCACCAATCCACCGCCAAGAACATGATCTAATTCCTGACTGCCACTAGGCAATCGAGATTCTTCGCTAGACTCGATATCATCCATTGACAAAACACGTGCACCTGCATTCACGTTTCCCGCATAACCCGCAAATTTTGCCTTACCACCACTACCACCTGTTGTCGCTGGTAAAAATTCGGTTAGTGTATTCCATTCCCCACAGTCAGCACATTGACCTGACCATTTAGGGGATGTTCCACCACAAGCTGTACAAGTATAAGCAATTTTAGTTTTTGCCATTTTTATTCTCTGCCTCAAACTTAACTCGCGAAGTAACCTGACAAAGTAACTCGTAGGCAATTGTTCCTGCGCTTTCAGCAATTTCCTCAACGGGAAGACCTTTTCCCCACAAAGTCACACCATCACCCACTTTCACTTGATGGGAATCACCTAAATCAACACAAATCATATCCATACTAACAGTGCCAACAATCGGATAATATTGCCCTTTAATTAAAACCTTTGTTTGCTCTTTGATATGACGCGGATAACCATCACCATAACCGCAAGCAACCACCGCAATCTGAGTGTCTTTTTGTGCTTGCCATTTACTGCCATATCCCAAAGCTTGTGTTTTTTTTAAGTCATTGATAGCGATAATCGAACTTTGTAAAGTCATTACCGGTTTTAAATTATGATCACTTGCTTGCTTCCCAACAAAAGGCGATACACCATATAACATTATACCTGGGCGCACCCATTGATAATGACTGGTTTGCCAACCCATTAGACCCGCTGAATTCGCCAAACTTTTTTCAGCCTGAAATGTTTCTGTCACATAATTAAATAAATTAATTTGTTCTTGTGTGTGAGGGTTTTTTAAATCATCTGCATTGGCAAAATGAGACATTATGCGAACATTGTTTTTGAGTTGAGTTATATTATTTAGTCGTGCCCATGCTTCACCTATTTTATCAGAAGCAATGCCCAAACGATTCATTCCCGTATCAACCTTTAACCAAGCGTTGAATTGCTCAGGAGTACTGTTTTGTTCCAGGATACCAATTTGATAAAAACTATGAATGACAGGAGATATCTGCAAAGAAATTAAAGTTTCAAGTTCCGTTATGTTGGTAAAGCCTTGCAGCAAAACAATCGGCTTTTCTGGATTATGCTGACGTAAAACCACTGCTTCTTCCAAATGTGCTACAGCAAACGCATCAGCATTTTGTAACGCAGAAGCAACCGTTAACATACCATGACCATAGGCATGGGCTTTTATAACAGCAAGGACTTTACTCTGGGGAGCTAACTGACGCACAACCGATAAATTGTGTTTCAGTGCATCAATTGAAATTGTCGCCGTAGCAACTCGACTCATAAAAGATCAACCAAATAAATATGTTTGATTTTAGCGGCTTTTAGTATGTATTGCTATCGATCCGTGTTGGTGGATGTAGGCCTAAGAAAAACTATTTTTAAACGTTAAACACTTGTAATGATTCAGATTGCTCCTGAGTTGTTCGAGTACAAAGCTTCCGCATCCTGCTCACGCCCCTTACCTACATCCATGTAGGCAAGAAAAAAGCACACAGTTCACAAGTGTGAATGAGCACTTTTGACGCCGGTCACTCTTGTACATCCATGCACTACGTGACACTTGAACTTCCTGTTCTTCGTAATCGAACAACTCAGGGGTGAGCTGGAGCATTACAACTAGTATTCGTCATCATCGAAGACATTCCCAATGTAATTTTCAAATCGTGTAAATTGGCCAAGGAATGTTTGACGCACCGTACCAATGGGACCATTTCGTTGCTTACCAATAATTATTTCCGCAATACCCTTGTCTTCACTATCAGGATTGTAAACTTCATCTCGATAAATAAATACAATAACGTCAGCATCCTGCTCGATCGCACCCGATTCCCGCAAATCAGACATTACAGGACGCTTGTTAGGGCGTTGCTCTAAACTCCGATTTAACTGTGACAGCGCCATAACCGGGCAGTTGAGCTCTTTCGCTAGACCTTTTAATGAACGCGATATTTCAGAAATCTCAGCCGTTCTATTGTCACCTTTACCATGTACTTGCATAAGCTGAAGATAATCGATAACAATCATACCCAAATCGCCAGCTTCACGTGTCAATCGTCTCGCTTTTGCACGTAATTCGTTTGGCGTTAACGCTGGCGTATCATCTATATATATTGGTGCTTCGGCAAGAACACCAACTGCGTGAGTTAGCTTGGGCCAATCATCATCACCTAATTTACCGGTACGAATTTTATGTGCATCGATTCGACCAACTGATGAAATCATCCGCATAGCCAAGGAATCACCCGGCATTTCCATACTAAACACCGCAACTGGCTTACCTGTATCTATCGCCGCATTTTCTGCAACATTCATGGCGAAGGTCGTCTTACCCATAGAAGGTCGACCTGCAACAATAACCAGATCACCTTTTTGTAATCCTGATGTTTTTTCATCAAAGTCTGTGAATCCCGTGGGTAAACCAGTTATGGGATTATCTTGCTGAAATAAAGTATCAATCCGATCCACGGCAATATTTAATAATGGTTTTATTCCCACAAAACCTTCTTTAGCACGGGCACCTTTTTCAGCAATTTTGAATACTTTGCTTTCCGCCGCATCTAATATCTCTGCACTATCGCGACCATCGGGATTAAAAGCGTCATCCGCAATTTCACTACCCACAGTTATCAATTGTCGAAAAATGGAACGCTCGCGGACAATATTTGCATAGGCCTTTATATTTGCAGCACTTGGCGTATCTTTCGCCACACTACCAAGATAGGCTAATCCTCCAACAGTATCGAGTTCTTCTCGGGTATCTAACCATTCAGAAAGTGTGACAACATCAAACGGTTTACTGTGATCCGCCAAATGAGTCATTGCACGAAAAATCATGCGATGATCATGACGATAAAAATCAGCTTCTAAAATAAGATCGGCAATTTGATCCCACGCTGAGTTATCCAGCATAAGACCACCCAAAATGGATTGCTCAGCTTTAATCGAATGCGGCGGAACCTTTAACTGCTCAGCTTCCGTCTCCCTGTCCTGGGAGTAAGCAAGATCAGGCATATAACTCCTGCATAAATCTAATTAAAAAAGAAAAATAAAGATAGGAAATAAATGATCAACTTTTTAGTTGATCATTTATTACAAATAACGAGGATTATTATAATGCGTATTGGGGTGAAGCACACCACAAAAATTTATAATAATTTTTTATAAGGGTACAACTGAGATATTAATGGTGCTGCTTACATCTGGATGCAAATGAATTGCAATTTCAACATCCCCTAAATTACGTAAAGGTCCGTCCGGTAAATTAACTTCATGCTTTGCTAACTCAACACCGGCTTCAGTCACGGCGATAGCAATATCACGAGCACTAATTGAACCGTACAATTTACCTTCATCACCAGATTTACTACTAATTTGCACATTCAAAGTTTGCAATTTTTCTGCTCGTGCTTCTGCGGCAGCCAATTTTTCAGCAGCAGCTGCTTGCAGCTCCGCTTTCTTTTCATTAAAAATTTCAACATTAGCTTTAGTCGCAGAAACTGCTTTACCTTGAGGAATTAAAAAGTTGCGGCCATATCCACCACGAACTTTTACCTGCTCACCTGGAGTACCCAAGTTTTTAACTTTTTCTAATAAAATAATATTCATCACTTAACCTCGTTAAACTATTAATCTGCTGGCTTATAAAACCGCCTGACATCCAACCATGCATCAGCAAACCCAAATATAGCCAAAACTACCAAAATTTGCGGCGCTATAAACGCCAACAACAAATACATTAAAATCAACCAACCTTTGTTAGCTTGTGTTGTTGCAACCCAATGATGCACTAAGGCCATTCCAGCAACACTGGCATAAACACCAATAATAATGGCAAAGTCAGTCGCGATACTTCCCGGTGTAGCGCTTATTGAAGCCCATACTAGAATCAGGGTGCCAAATATTGCAACAGGTCGATCAAGACGAATTGCATGAAATTCTGTCTGAAAACCACCCGGGTTATATAAAGCCGCCTGCCACCAGCGAGCCAAACAAACACTAGCAACCATACTGATAAAAAATGCGGTTGCCATTAACGCCGTCATAAACTGAGGCGTATTTTCAAGCATCACGCTTATATCTGCCATACCAGGCTGCTCAAGTGCTTCGGCAAAAACCTTATCTAAAACTTCTCGCCACCACAGTACGGTATCACCTACCGCCATATGGAAAACAATCATCACAACCATCACCAACATTGTTGCGACGGCTAACGTCAGGGGTAATGATATGGTTTGTCGCAATACCACGGCCAATATCCATACCGGCAGCCAAACCATCATTGCAAATACCATGGCAATGATCATATTTCCGGTACTAAAATGAGACATAATCGCTAATGCAAGTGTTGCAATTATAGCGATTAAGCCGCCTTCACCAATACCGCGACGCATTGTAACCAATGCCACAATTGCACCGCTAATGTAGCTTAGTGGCGGTAAAATCATGGATAAAACCGCAAATAAGCTACTAAGCAAAGCCGCTTGTGACCGGCCACGCATTACATATGCTGCCAGAGCTTTCATTTATAGTATTATTATTTGTACTCGTCGAAACGAGTATTTATTAATTTCTATGCGCGTCAGAATACGGCAATAAAGCCAAGTAACGTGCACGTTTAATAGCAGTAGAAAGTTGTCTTTGATATCTCGCATGCGTTCCAGTAATGCGACTAGGGACAATCTTGCCACTTTCAGTAACATAATTTTTTAATGTATTAAGATCTTTGTAATCAATTTCTGTCACGCCATCTGCTGTGAAACGGCAAAACTTTTTACGTCGAAAATAACGAGCCATAATACTCTCCAATTAACAATTTTTTATAACTTCTGCATTTACGCAAAGCTTGGGATTTTGTCCCTGATAAGATACCTGATTAAGATACCCTTCTACTGAAATTTGCTCCCCAACTTTCAATTGGTTAAACAATTGATGCATTGCATTTCCAGCAATAATCACCAAAACTTTGCAGTAGATATTTCGCTTTAAGCCAGCTTCACTTTGTGCAGATTGATGTTCCAAAATAAATCGCGTAATGGGTATTCCCGCTGGACTGTGCCGAGTTTCATAAACCTTGGCTAACAGACCACTGATCAATACACGATTTTCCAGCAGGATTAGGCGCCTTCCCCTGTATCACTGCTTGCACTAGCTTCGGGAGCCGCTGCCGCTGGCACTTCTGGAGCCGCTGTAGGTGCAGGTTTTCTTTCTCTTGACTGCCCGCGATCACCTGATGGGCGACGCTCACTTTCCGATTTTTCCTTCATAATGATAGAAGGTTCGATAACTGCTGCCTTGGTTTTGATAAACATGCTGCGTATAACCGCATCATTAAAACGGAAAGCACTATCTAACTCGTCCAATGCAACCTGATCACATTCGATATTCATCATAATGTAATGCGCTTTGTGAATTTTTTGGATTGGATATGCAAGTTGACGACGACCCCAATCTTCTAAACGATGGATTTTACCACCATCGTTTTCGATTACAGCGCGATAGCGCTCAACCATGGCCGATACTTGCTCACTTTGATCTGGGTGAACCAGGAATACTACTTCGTAATGTCTCATTTATCCTCCTTATGGGTTTCTAGTCTTCCTCGAGGTATATATGTCCTGAGGTAAGACAAGGAGACAGGATCCGCTAGTGCGGAAAAAGCGGGCATTATACGCATCTAAACGCTAGCAAGCAACGAGAATACAGTAAAATGGGTGAAAAGATTAAATTTCAATCTCTATTTTAGCAATGAGCGCTGGCGAACGACCTCAAATAAGCATATTCCTGCGGCTACTGACGCATTAAGGCTTTCCATTGACCCTGGCATCGGAATTTTCACTAAATAGTCACAATTTTCACTCACTAAACGCCGCATTCCACTCCCTTCACTTCCAATTACGATCGCAGTCGCACCTTTGAAATCAATGTCATATAAATCTTCTTCTGTATTTAAAGAAGTTCCTGTAATCCAAACCCCGGATTGCTGCAAATGCTTCATAGTTCTCGCCAGATTAGTTACCTGTATATAAGGTAAAGTATCTGTCGCACCACAAGCGACTTTTTGCACTGTTGCAGTGATGGATGCTGCACTATCTTTCGGAGCAATCACTGCATGAACACCCGCCGCTGCCGCTGTTCTCATACATGCACCCAAGTTATGAGGATCTTGAATCTGATCCAAAATCAACAACAAAGGCGATCCATCAATATCTTCTAAAATATTATCAAGATCGCCCTCATTATATTGTTTATGCGTCGGTTTTATGTGCAAAACAACACCTTGATGATTTGCACGATTCACCAAATCATCAAGGTGTTTTCTTTTAACAATTGATATCTGAAGTGCATGACCTTTAGCCAATTGAAAAATCGAACTTAACTTGCGATTTTTCTCATAATTATCTTGCAAGAGTATTTCTGTCACAGCTTCAGGCGTTTTTTCTAACTGTGAAAAAGCGGCATGTATACCAAAAACAATGGATGACATTATTATCCTAAATATCCTAATAAAATTTGAGCAATTGTCTCACATAGCAACTAGTTTATTAAAAATATTGATTATTAGACTTACTATAAGCCAGAGTTTTCAAAAGTAACAATTTGGGAATGTTTTATTGAAAAACAAATTTCTGATATCTACATTCTTAAGCTAGCCTACCACTCGGTCGTTAATACAATAACATGACAAGAGGATCAAAAACCTTTTTTCACTCAATGTTAATTGCTTAATAGTACATCACCCATGGAGATTTCAATGTCAAAATCTGACAGCAGTGTTGAAATACTGCTATCCACACTCAGAGATAATTTTCTTGCGGAAATACCAGATCGCTGTGATTCCATAGAAGACAATATCCTTGCGTTAGAAAAGGAAGACGTATTTCCAGAAGCTTTTAAAGATTTATTTCGATCTATTCATAGCCTTAAAGGCAGCGGTGGCACAATGGGTTTACCGATTATTACCGCCATAAGCCATCAGTTCGAAGACATGCTTTCTGATATCGACGGCAAATTTGACAACATCAAAAAAAACTCTATAGATTCAATGTTAAAATATAACGATTTACTTAAATCAACCGCTGTCAATTTAGTTAACAAAAATTTCGATGAAGAGTTCGTACGAATTGAACTTGAAAAACTAAAAACATTTAGTCGCACACAAAAAATTTCCTGCATGATTGTTGAACCATCAAAAATGATGTTGCGAGTGGTTACAAATGAACTTGAAAACTTGGCACTTCATATTATTACTGTAGACAATGGTCTTGGCGCACTTGATAGATTGCTAAATGAGAAATTTGACATCCTAATCACAAGTAAAGAGTTACCCATTCTAAATGGAATCGCACTCATTTGTGCACTACGAAAATCAGAAACAAAAAACGCCAAAATCCCCTGCATACTGACCACCTCAAAAGATATCGATTCACTTGCTCTTGATGGCCTAGATATTTCATCAGTAGTGAAAAAAGATAAGGAATTAGTGAAAAAATTAACCACTGAAATTAATAACATCAGTCCTAGTATTTAAAATCACTTTCTTTTATTCTACGTTTTAACCTGATCTCTTCCAGCATTTTTAGCTTCATATAATGCTTTATCTGCAAAATCCACCAAATCAGACAATTGAGATGATGTTGTAGGTACAATTGACGCAACACCTTGACTAAGCGTTAAACGATGTAACGGTGATGATTCATTTGGTATTTTCTGAAACGCAATAGTCTCACGAATTTTATTTGCTATAACACAAGCACCATCTAAGTTTGTACTCGGTAGTATCATTACAAATTCTTCACCGCCATACCTTGCTACAATATCACTAGGCCGCCTTCTGCAACTATCCAACAATTTAGCAACAGTTTTTAAACATATATCACCTTGCATATGACCATAAAAATCGTTATATGCTTTAAAATAATCAACATCAAGTAAAATTATTGAAATTGATGTTTTTGAACGAATAGCTTGTCGCCATTCTCTTTCAACCACGCGATTATATTCTCGTCGATTAGGGATTTCTGTCAGACTATCCATGCGAGCATGTTGTTCAAGCAAATCAACCGTACGTTTCAATCTAAGTTGCAATCGAATTCTAGCCAGCAATACTTCGTCAGCATAAGGTGATGAAATAAAATCATTCGCACCAATATCAAACGCCTGCATCTCCATTTTTGAATCATCACTAATTGATATAAGAATAATCGGCACGTTTTGAAGTGCTTCGTTGTATCGAACTGATCGAGTCAAATCAATACAACTATCTTCACCAAAACTTTCGGTGATAATAATTAAATCGATATTCGAATCTGAAAGTGCTTTATCTAAGAGCACAGACCTTGAAATGGCATGTTGTACAAGAAATTCCTTACCTAAAATATTTTTTATTTTTGCAAAAAGTTCACTACTAGCGGTTGAAATTAAGATACTTTCTTTTGTTTTTGAAAAACAAACGCCGTCGTATACATCATCGAATTGAGTTATATCGCCTTGAAAAAAAGCACTTAATATTGAACTGCTAGGTAGACCTAACAATTTATTTCCTTCTTTACTAATGATAGCTGGAATATTTCGTGAAAAATCACCTTCTTCCCATTCCTTCTGCCACATATTCAGTTGCTCAAAAGTATTTTTAGAAATATCACTCGTTTTGATCCCAACTTCTTGTAAAAGCAACTCCAATGTTTTAGCATCAGAGATATCATTTCCCTTAATCCATAGTTCACGATAACACAATGTTCTTAGTAATATCGCTTTCTGAGGATCAGACTTATAAGCTTCAACAACAAGTTTAGTTGCAGCAGACGTATTGGGTCGAGCACGAGGAATCATAATAGAAACTTCAGGGGCAAGCACTCTTACTTTTGTCACTTCTTCAGTCAATTCAGACTGCATAAGATAATCGTTAATATCAAATTTAATATCTGGCGCATGCTCGATGCAGCGCCATTCGACACTGTTAATAAAATTAGTCAAGATAAGCCGCTCGTGCAATGCGAAACAAAAAGGGCAATTTAAATCTGCATATACAATAACTTTTTGCGAACTCATGTCATCATTATCTTTACTAAATAATAAATTAAATATTACATTAACAACTAGGTTTTCTTTGATCTTTTGGGTTTAGATTTTTCTGTTTTCGGTTTTTTTGATTTTGTCGCTGGCTTTTTAGCTTTACTTGTTTTTTTATTTTTTGGTTTCCGGTCGTCTTTTCTATCAGGCTTTTTAGCACCTCTTTTTGATACTTTAGCTTTACCAGACGTAGAATCTGCAAGTTCAAAATCGATCTTCTTTTCATCCAAATCAACTCGAGCAACACGAATACGAACTTCATCAGCAAGTTGATATATCTTCTTATTTCGCTCGCCAATCAAACGATGTTTTGCGTTATCAAAGTGATAATAATCATTTTCCAAGGCAGTGATATGCACAAGACCTTCCACGTAGGCCTCATCCAATAATATAAACAAACCAAAACCGGTAACGCCCGTCACTTTACCAGTAAATTCTTGACCTACTTTATCAAGCATAAATTCTGTCTTTAACCAATCCATCGCATCTCGCGTGGCGTCATCTGCGCGTCGTTCAGTCATCGAGCAATTTTCACCAAATTTCTCCATGTTTTCATGACTATAACGGAACGATTTTGCTTTTTTCTTTTGAACTAAATGTTTAATTCCCCGATGTACCAACAAATCAGGATAACGCCGAATCGGTGAGGTAAAATGCGCATAAGCATCAAAGGCCAACCCAAAATGCCCCGCGTTATCTGGACAATAAACAGCCTGACTCAAACTTCGCAATAACACTGTCTGAAACATCGGAAAATCTGGTCGATCACGCAAGCTATCTAGTAGTTTTGCATAATGTCTTGATTCAGGCTTACTACCACCGCCTAATTTAAACCCAGCTTCCGCTAAGAAGGCACGAAGATCGATAAGCTTCTGATCTGTTGGTCCATTGTGTACACGATATAGGGAAGGTAATTCGTTTTCTTCAAGATATTTCGCGGTCGCAACATTTGCTGCAATCATAAACTCTTCTATGATTTTATGGGCTTCGTTACGCTCAACTGGTAATATACGATCTATTTTTTTATCATCGCCAAAAATAATACGCGTTTCCGTGGTTTCAAACTCTATGACTCCACGTTTTTTCCGTCTTGCTTTAAAAACTTCATACAACTCATAAAGCCTATCAACCGCCGGCAAGACATCACTATATTGACTACGCACACTTTCATCACGATCAATGACCATTGCCGCTACTTCGTTATAAGTTAATCTCGCTGAAGACTGCATGACACCATTAAAAAAACGTGTACTTTTCACATTACCCGTTTGCGTCAAAATCATTTCACAAACTAAACATAAGCGATCAACATGAGGATTCAAACTACATAATCCATTTGATAATCCTTCCGGTAACATCGGAATAACATGCCCAGGAAAATAAACAGAATTACCACGGCTTTGCGCTTCTATATCTAAAGCACTATCAGGCTCCACATAATGTGCGACATCTGCAATAGCTACCAACAAACGCCAATAACGTCCCTGCTTTTCACAGAATACTGCATCGTCAAAATCTCGCGAGTCTTCTCCATCAATTGTTACCAACGGTAAATCTCGAATATCTTCGCGATTCAATTTGGCGGACTCTGGCACTTCGCTAGGTAGCTCTTTAGCAACAGCTTCGACAGCGTCAGGCCATTTGACGGGTAATTCATACATACGCGCTGATATATCTATCTCCATACCTGGCGCCATATGATCACCCAGTACTTCGACAATTTTGCCAATCGGCTGAGAGCGCCAGGTAGGTTGTTCAACGATATCAACAACGACCATTTGCCCATCTAAGGCTGCACCACGGAAAGGTGGTGGTACTAAAATGTTTTGGGCAATTCGTTTATTACTGGGTTCAACAAATGCAACGCCATATTCTTGATGAAATCGACCAACCACTTGATGATTCGCATGTTCAAGCGTTTCTACTGCTGCAGCTTCACGTCGACCTTTTCGATCTTCTCCTGAGACACGGGCAACAATACGATCGCCATGCATAATTCCTTTCATGCGTTTAGCTGTTAAAAATAAATCATCGCTGCCATCGTCTGGCACTAAAAACCCAAATCCATCTGCATGACCAATGACTCGACCACGAATCAAATCCATTTTTTTCACATTCCCGTAGGCGCCCTTACGGTTACGGATTAATTGACCATCCCGCTCCATTGCACGTAATCGACGACGTAAAGCTTCTTCATCTTGATCATTATCAATAACGAATATTGCCAAGAAATGTTGCAAAGTTAAAGGGTGGCCTTTTTTGGATAATGCTTCTAATATAAACTCACGACTGGGAATCGGATTTTCATATTTTTCCGCCTCTCTTTCCGCAAAAGGATCGGTTTTGAATTTCTGCTTTTCGTTTGACAAAAAATTACTCCCAGTAGAGTTCGACTCTAAATTTAATATTCATTTTACTTTCCTTGTCGAGGTGGCGAAATTGGTAATTGAGCCAGTTTCAGTTGCTGGCGAGGAATAACGCAGCAAATACTCAAGTCCTTTTCTCAATACCAGCTGCCTTTTCCTATACAATATAAATCACTGCAACTCATCTAAACCATGCAAAGATATGCCCGAAAAAGACGACCAATTCTCCCAACTTTGTTCCAAATTAGGCAATAAATGCATTAATTCCAAATACTTTGCTTTAAATGTCACAGCGTCAACACTCAACTCTCTGCTTGCAACACGTTTAAAAACTTTTAAATCAGGATTAAACATAGCCTGATCTAGATATATTAACACATCATGCTCTGCGACTTGTATTTGCCACAACTCGCCTGATGACGCTTTGTTAAATCGCCACTGCTTTTCAACTGCTAGTGGGCCTACTTCCAAAGCAATACTAACTCGTCGTTTATTTCGCTCACCCCAAGCTAGCAATGGCTGAGCAAACCGTTCCAATAAATCAGCAGAAGTACGATAATTCATAATGTTGATGCTTTCAACATATGGCACGAGATGATCTAACAGTGATTTATTTTTTAACATTTGTTTATTCCACCAAAATGGAATCACTATTTCCAGCGGCATATTTGCCACCTCATGCAATTGAGAAATGGTATCTACATAAGCCTGGGCCCAACTCTCAACCTCCAAGGCATATCCGGATACCAGATAAGGTTCAATATCATATTGAATTCCTGCCAATTTTAAATCATCAAGCTGACTCATATTAAAGTCTGCAAAAATTTGACTGCGATTCACAAATCTTGCCCTATCTACTGGCAAGACTACGCGTGGATCTCCTTCCACTACCCACACATCAATATTATTCTCTGCTGCCTGCCCAATAAACGCCACAAGCTGATTTTTTTGAATTATTTCTTTACTCTCTTCATCCAGTTCAATAGATATAAATACTCGATTTGCCTTATATTTTTGAGCTTGCTTTAGCAATTCTACCGATTTTTGTTGCCATAAAGCTGGTCGCCAAAACCACATTCCACGACCTTGCACTGCTTGTAATTTTTTGGCGGTCTGAAATCGAAGATCTTCTATCAATAATGTAGAAGATTGCTTAGGACAAACAATGGATAGATGTAATTGTGTATCTCGACTAATTTTAGCCGGCACCGAAAAGTGCTGTCCAATCAATTTCATCTTTGCGTCCAAATCTCCCAATATAATGGGGTCACCTTTATCAAAACGTGCTTGATCAGATATACCCAATTTCATCCCGGCATCTGCACGATATTTTAACAATACTTTTAATAACGGAAAATCAGGCAACTTGGTATTGTCAATTTTTAACAGTGCGCCTGCGGGTTTTTCTCCAGGTGCGCATTGTATATTCAAGCTATTTAATTTTTTTTGAATACTAACGCGTTCTTCTACACCAAAATATCGATACTCAAAATCTCTTAAGGCATTGACATTAATGGGCACTATTTGTAATAAACTTGGTTTTTTGGTTTTTTTTTGGAATTGCGGAATAATCTCTGTAATTTTTAAGTGATCATTTTCCACTATAGCATGTAAGATTGGCCGATCACCCAAAGCATTCGCCACATCTTTGGCAAGCAAACCCATCCATAAAAAGTTTTTATCAACCGAAGAAATTGGTGCGACGTCACATGCGACAGGTTTTTCCTGACTTAAGGATAACCAGAATTCTTCACCATTGCTTTTATAATAAACTTTTTGAACAACAGCTTGAGCTGGCTTGAATGAATTCTGACAAACTGACACCCAATCTGCTTTTGCAGAACTACAAAAGCAGATTAAGCAAAAAAATAAACTACGATAAAAATGATTGATCAAGAATAATCGTTTCATTACGCTCCGGCCCCGTAGAGACGATAGCAATTTTTGTATCTGTAATTTCCTCGATTCGATTTAAATAATCTTGTGCATTTTTTGGTAAATCGGCAAATTGCTTAATACCTACAGTAGAATCTGACCATCCAGGAACAGTCTCATATATCGGTTTACAGTTTCCGTAAGCTTCTGCGCCAACTGGTGGCGTATTACAAGATTCACCGTCAATTTCATAACCAACGCATAAATTAATCGAATCTAGACCATCCAATACATCCAGCTTAGTAATACACAAACCGCTAACACTGTTTATTTGAATTGAACGACGCAATGATACTGCATCAAACCAACCGCAGCGTCGTGGCCTACCCGTTGTTGATCCAAACTCATGACCTTGTTTTGCGAGAAACGCACCAGTTTCATCTTCTAATTCTGTTGGAAATGGCCCAGCACCAACTCTTGTGGTATAAGCTTTAGTGATACCCAATACATAATCAAAATAAAGTGGACCTACACCGCTACCGCAGGCAGCACCACCTGCAGTTGTATTTGAAGACGTTACATAGGGATAAGTACCATGATCGATATCTAGCAATGCACCTTGCGCACCTTCGAATAATACAGACTTACCCTGTTTTTTATAATCACTTAACAATTCAGGAATATCAGCAAGCATAGGTTTAATATCTTCAGCATATCCCAACGCCTCATCAAGTGTTTCTTGAAAATCCACAGTATCCACTTTGTAATAATGTTTCAGTGAGTAGTTGTGATAATCCAACACTTCACCCAATTTAGCGGACAAACGCTCCGGGTGAAATAAATCTGCAACTCGTAAAGCACGGCGAGCTACTTTATCTTCATAACAAGGGCCAATACCGCGACCAGTTGTACCAATTTTTGTTTTTCCGCGAGCCAATTCACGGGCTTGATCCAGTTTTATATGGTAAGGCAAAATTAAAGGACATGCGCCGCTAATGCGTAGTCTTTCCCGAGCTGGTATGCCTGCTTGTTCTAGCATCTTAATTTCTTTCATTAAGTCTACTGGCGAAACCACTACACCGTTGCCAATCATACAGACAACGTTATCTCGCAAGATTCCTGATGGAATTAAATGTAAAACCGTTTTTTTATCACCAACAACCAATGTATGCCCGGCATTATGTCCACCCTGAAAACGAACCACAGCCTCCACTTTATCTGTTAGCAAATCAACAATTTTACCTTTTCCTTCATCGCCCCATTGCGAACCGATGATAACTACATTATTACTCATTTTTTATTCTCAACTTGTTCCACTTGCCATTGATTATCTCGCTGAACTAACACACGATCGCAACCATTATCTTTTGCACCACCAACTTGACCCGGCAGTTCACGTATTACACTTTCACCCGCTTCACGTAACTGATGAATTTTACTTTCTAATTCTGAGTCACCCAAAGCTGGCGCAAATATATTGTTTGTTGCACTTTCATAGGGCGGCAACAATTTGCAGATAGCTCGCAAATCCATACTGTAACCTGTTGCCGAACGAGCCCGCCCGAATACTTTACCAACTTCATCATAACGGCCACCCTGAGCAATCGCCTGCCAATAGTCAGGGACATATGCAGCGAACACGAGACCAGTATGGTACTCATAACCACGCAATTCGGCCAAATCAAAATGTACAGGCACATTAGGACAGCGCTTTTTCAAGCCCTGATAAATATCCTCTAACTCTTGCAAAGCGTCGAAAACCTGCTCATTAGCGCCCGTCAACCGCGTTTTTGCTTCTGCAAAAACTTCGTCACTACCATTTAATTCAATTAAGGCATCAAACATAATCTGGCAAACCGACGAATTAGAGACCAGTAAATTCTGTATATCGGTTTTTGCTTTACGTTGCAGAGCATTGAACAATTGAGCTTCCAATACTTCATCGATATCAAACTGCTTAATTAACTCTCGGAAAATTCCAACATGGCCTAAATCAAGGGAGTTAACCTCCAAATTTGATCTTTTCAAGGAGCTTAGCATCAACTCGAGCACTTCTATGTCGCTTTCTATGCCTTGGTGACCATATAATTCAGCACCAATTTGAATAGGGTTTCTAGAACCCCCTAATTCTCTAGGCCGAGTTAACAAAACCGGGCCTGCATAACACAGCCGTGATGGTCCCTCATGTTTTAAACGATGAGCATCAATCCTTGAAACTTGAGGTGTAATATCTGCACGTACACCCAATAATCGCCCAGTCATTTCATCGATTAGCTTGAAAGTGCGCTGATCTAGATCATTACCTGTCCCAACCAATAATGAGTCAAGATGCTCTACCATAGGCGTCATCACATATCGATAACCCCAACGTTGATATAATTTTAGGATGGATCGTCTTAAAAATTCAATCTGTTCGGCCTGCTCAGGTAGCAGCTCATCAATACCTTCTGGCAATAGCCAACGTTCAGTTTCTGTCATTTTGTTGTCATTTTCTAATTCACTAAATACAAGATAATCAAACCGGCTATCATGCTTGTTAATCCACCAATTCGCAAGGTCGAATCATCCATTTCTATGATCATTATTAGCATCCGACGAATACCTGCTGGATTAATAAATGGATAAATTCCCTCAATAACCAACATCAATGCGGTCGCAACCAGCAAATCATGCCACATTGCTTAATTCCCTTATTATACACATCTTAATAAAAAACGGGCGATGTTCATTTTTTGAACATCGCCCGCATTTATCTAGATCAGTTTCTTATGAAGTTACTTCTCATCCTTTGATGCTGAGAAATACTTAAAGAACTCCGAGTCTGGCTTAATAACCATCACATCATTCTTGCTATTAAAAGTATTTTTATAAGCATCTAAACTACGATAAAAGGAATAGAATTCCTTGTCTTTATTATAGGCTTCAGCATAAATCTTGGCAGCAATTGCGTCACCCGCACCACGAATTTGCTCTGCATCTCTATAGGCTTCAGCAATAATAATTTCACGTTGGCGATCTGAATCGGCCCTAATACGCTCGGCCTCTTCTGCACCCCGAGAACGAAAATCTTTTGCCACCCTTTCCCTCTCAGCTTCCATTCGAGTATAAACCGAACTACTTACATCACGCGGTAAATCAATACGTTTAATTCTCACATCCACGATTTCAATACCAAACTCTTTAACCTGGTTACTAGCATTGATTTGAAGATTATCCATGATTTGTCCACGCTCGCCTGACACCGCCTCCTGAATAGTACGTTTACCAAATTCGTTACGAAAATTATCTTTTACGATTTGTGCTATTCGTGATCCTGCTCGACGCTCATCACCACCCATGGCTTTATAGTAAGCAGCAGCATCAATAATCCGCCATTTTACAAATGAATCTACAGTAACGTTTTTCTTTTCACTCGTTAAAAACTCTTCAGGGCTTGCATCTAACGTCAAAATTCGTGATTCAAATTTACGAATATTATTAACGATAGGCATTTTAAAATGAATGCCTGGCTCAAAATCCGTGGATACTATCTCCCCCAAACGGAACATAATTGCTGTTTCACGCTCATCTACGGTAAACAATGTAAAGGAACCAATGAAGAGCACTACCCCAAGAACGACTCCAATCGGCTTTAAATTAACTGCACTCATTATCTTGCTCCTCGGTTGCGCAAACTTTCACGTAATCGTCGCTGAGTCTTCGGTTCTGGCGCAGCTGGTGGCGCAACAAATTGTGAAGGTACATTGTTCACGATTCTTGGTTGACTATTTTGGCCCATCAATTTATCCAACGGTAAATAAAGCAAATTATTACCACCTTCAACATCAACCATCACCTTGGTTGTATTACCCATAACGGATTCAAGTGTTTCGAGATATAAACGATCCCGAGTAACTTCTGGTGCTGCTGCATATTCTGTCAATATCTGAGTGAAACGACTCGCCTCACCTTCTGCCTGAGCAACAACTCTCGCCTTATAACCATTTGCTTCTTCCAATTGTCTCGCAGCACCACCACGAGCTTTTGGAATAATATCGTTAGAGTAAGCTTCGGCATTGTTAATTAAGCGCTGTTGATCTTCTCGTGCTCTAATAGCATCTTCGAACGCACCACGAACCTCTTCAGGCGGTTGAGCACTTTGCAAGTTAACACTCGTTACTTCCAATCCCGTCTTGTACGCATCCAGTATTTCCTGAACTATCTCCTGCGTACGAGTGGCGATATCGCTTTGGCCTTGAGTTAAAACGAAATCCATTTTACTTTTACCAATCGCTTCACGAATAGCACTTTCTGTGGCTTGTCGAAGCGATGTATCCGGATCACGTACGCTAAACAAATATTCATCAGCCAGTTTGACGCGATACTGTACGGCAAATTTAATATCGACTATATTTTCATCTTGAGTCAGCATTAATGATTCTTGCGGAACAGAGTTGGCTTCACGCCCTGTACTTGAGCGATAACCCACTTCTACATTTCGAATTTGATCCACGTCAACAATTTCTACCTTGTCAATGGGATACGGCAGTCGCCAATGTGGTCCAGGACCTGTCGTATCAACGAAACTACCAAAACGCAATACAACACCACGTTCTGCTGGTTCGATGATATATATACCTGATGCCATCCAAAACAAAAACACCATACCGACTAAAATCCCAATTGCCGTTGAACTAGGGCCACCATCGGAACTTCCACTACTACCACTGCCGCCACTGCCACCTTTTTTACCACCAAACAAATTAGTGACTTTGCTTTGTACATCTTTAACAATTTGATCTAAATCAGGCGGCCCTTCTTCATTGTCTTTTTTATTACTACCCCAAGGATCTTTTTCTTTATCCTTATCTTTACTCTTATTATCATCGCCGCCGGGCTCGTTCCATGCCATGGCTACGCCGTTCTCATTAAATTTGGTTTCATCCGTCATTTTCATAAAATTAACCTGCGTTTGCTGCCAATTGATCATTTTCAATGGGCAAAATATAACTGCTATCGGGAATAATCTCGTCCAACCTATGCTTCTGCATACTCACTTCTAATAAAAACCCACCGTCTTTTGGATCTTGCTCACTGGCCACGACTCCGAGCTGAAACAATGTGGCACGTAATTTTGCTTCAGTTGCGGGTAATTTGAGCCAACAATGAATAAACTCTCGGCCAAAATAGCCCTTTAACGCTTCTAATACAAGCTTGATTCCATCTTCATTTTTTGACGATATCCAAACTCGCTTTATTTTTCCTTCTTCATCGTAATCCAGATGAGGCTCAACTCTATCAAGCAAATCAATTTTATTGTAAATCTCAATCTGTTCAACATCATCAGCACCAATTTCTGCTAATACTTCGTTAACCTGTGCAATTCGCTCTTCTCGTTCTGGATTTGATGCATCTATTAAATGCAATAATAAATGACTTTGTCTTGTCTCTTCTAATGTCGATCGAAAAGCGGCAACTAAATCATGGGGCAATTGCTTAATAAACCCCACCGTATCCGCAAGTATTACGGGTCCTGCATCAGCGATCTCAACCCGACGCAATGTCGCATCCAAAGTGGCAAACAGCTGATCTTCTGCATAAACCGAAGCCCCTGTTAATAAATTAAACAAGGTCGATTTACCTGCATTTGTATATCCTACCAACGAAACCGTTGGCATTTCGGCTCGCTGCCGCGCTCGCCTGCCTTGCTGTCGTTGTTTCTGCACTTTTTCTAAACGACGATTAATGCTTTTAATTCGAACAGCAAGTAATCGACGATCTGTTTCTAACTGGGTTTCGCCAGGGCCGCGTAAACCAATACCACCCTTCTGCCTCTCCAGATGCGTCCAACCTCGAACTAGCCGAGTGGACAAATGTTGTAATTGTGCTAACTCTACTTGTAACTTACCTTCAAAAGAGCGTGCGCGTTGAGCAAAAATATCCAGTATCAAACCCGCTCGGTCCAACACTCGACATTCTACTAACTGCTCAATATTCCTCTCTTGTCCTGGGGACAAAGCATGATCGAAAATAACAACATCAGCCTCTGAAATTTTAACCGCTTGCTGAATTTCTTCTGCTTTACCTTTGCCCACAAAATATTTGGAATCTGGCCGCTGGCGAGATCCCGAAATATAGTCAACAACTTTAACATTAGCGGATTCAACAAGCTCTACGAATTCAGCTTTGTCGATAGGGGAATCGGACGAAAGCTGAAGCTGAACGAGTAATGCATTTTCTCCGCCTTGATGACGATCAAACAAACCTCTCTAACCTTCAAAGATTTGTAACTGAATCGGCATTTATCCTTCACTGCCTTCATCTGAATCATCTTCAGACGTCAAACGCACATTTCGCGCAGGCACTACAGTAGAAATTGCATGTTTATATACCATTTGATTTACAGTATTTTTTAACAGCACCACGAATTGGTCAAATGAATCAACTTGTCCTTGTAATTTAATTCCGTTAACAAGGTAAATAGAAACTGGCACCTTTTCTTTACGTAGCATGTTTAGAAAAGGGTCTTGTAGACTTTGCCCCTTTGACATATTTTTGTTCTCCTTGAGTACGAACAGTGGCCTGTTGTTTTTAATTATGCCCCACAGGGCTTTAAACTGTCAGAATTCAACCGCTCTTCACAACAAACAAGTCCATGTACATTGTTTGATCATTGATTCATCTTCCTCTGTATTCTGACATGCATACAAACAAGAAAAATCTCAAACTCTGCCTTGTTTGGAATCACAGTGAATACACACCTAAATTAAACTAGACTCAGCGCGAATAATACACTTTCTTTATAGATGTGCAAAAGCCTAATTGCAATTTTTTTTATCAAAACAAGGCATTCGCAACGTTTCTAGATTAAGAATACTATTTAAATTCACGCTTAAAGGCTTAAACTGGGGGTTTGTTGGATAAGTTTCAAGACCTGCTGCTCAAAATTATTTTGATCTGATTCGAACCAATGCAACTCTTGCTCAGAACGCAACCAAGTTAATTGCCTTTTAGCTAACTGGCGTGTTGCGGCAATACCTTTATTCAACATTTCATCGTATGAATATTCACCATCCAAATACTGCCACACTTGACGATAGCCCACCGCACGCATAGATGGCATGTTTAAATCAAGATCACCACGTGCTCGTAAAGCTTTAACCTCATCAACAAACCCTTCTTCTATCATTTGCCCAAAGCGTTTTTCAATTCGCTCATGTAACAAACTACGATCACTTGTTGAAACAGCAATCTTTAAAAGCGAATATGGCAACTTATTGCTTTTTTGCTCTACCCACCATTGACTGATTGGCCTACCTGATATTTCATAAACTTCTAATGCTCGCTGAATACGCTGAGGGTCATTAGGATGTATTTTTTGTGCCGCAATAGGGTCAACACGCTTTAATCGCTCATGTAGAGCCAGCAATCCATTTTTTTCGATGAACTGATCTAGTGACTTCCGCACCACTTCGCTTGCTGATGGTAACTCAGATAATCCTTGAATCAATGTGCGATAATACAACATAGTTCCACCAACCAATAAAGGGACTTTTCCTCGCAATGTCATATCACGCATAGCTTCTAGAGCATCATTTCTAAACCGAGCGGCTGAATAAGTCTCCGTTGGCGCACAAATATCAATTAAATGATGAGGATATTTTTTCACTACACTTTGATTGGGCTTGGAGGTACCAATATCCATACTTTTATATACTAATGCCGAATCGACACTGATAATTTCAACGGGGAACCGATCTGCGAGACACAAAGAAAGTGCTGTTTTACCAGAGGCTGTTGGCCCCATAAGCATAATCGCTGGGGGTAGGTTTGATTTTGCAGACATATTGAGCACTATAACATAGTGCTCAACTATCTAAATCTGCGAGACGGACAACGGTGTTTTATACTTTAATTTTGCGCCAGAAAAAGCATTGCCTTTATTTCAATGAGGTAGCACATAGAACGACCGATTGATCATTATACAAATGAGTTTCTGAAGTAAAAAAATAATGGCCCATTAAGCGTCCATCAATCCTTGACGTATAGCTAAACGTGTCAATGATACATCACTATCCACACCTAACTTTGAAAAGAGTCGATAACGATAAGTATTAATCGTTTTAGGACTCAAACACAATTTATCTGATATTGACATAACTTTACAGCCAGCCGTTATCATCATCATCACTTGCATTTCCCGCCCAGACAGTGCCGCAAAAGCCGTACTTGCGTCATCAGCTCGACCCAAAGCCATTTGTTGGGCACAATCTGCACTGATATAACGCTGCCCTATTGCTACTTCTTTTAGTGCAATAATAATCTCTTCTAATGAGCATTGACGAGTAATAAACCCTTCAGCACCCGCCTGAAGAAAAAGATTTGGCAATGAATCATCAGCTTTAGTACATAAAATAAGTATTTTCACCCTAGGTCGAAGTTTACGAATTTTTCTAACTAGGTTGAAATGCTCCACATCCGGCGGGCAAACTTCAAATAAAATGACATCTACCGCATTTTTTTCAATAAATGAAGGTACTTCATCATACGTTTCAATAACATCAACTAAGTTAAAATCAGACACATTGTCAATTATTTGCGACAAACTCGCGCAAATTAATTGATAACTGCTGATAATGAGAACATTAACCACAGTCACCTCCCTTAAACACTCTCTGATTTTTATATTTCTTATATGGTGTTTATAATTTTTTTGATTGATCAATAGTAGTAGGAATTGAAAAAATATCAACAAACTTCAATCGTTATTACTCATCTATGGCGCTAATGATTCTTATCTATACATAAGCACAATTAATTCATCAAAAGCTAATAAGTGGGAAAAATTAATAGAATCAACTGAATGCGAGTTTTTGTAGAAATAACCGCCAAAGCTTATTATATACAAGGAATTAGAGTGGTGAATGTATAAACAGAGTCAGGTAAATATACCTAAATATTTTTCATTTGAAAATACGCTTATATTCCATCCCAAAAAGTCTATTTCAAAAATTTATCATTTTAGAAAGACTAGTAAAGCCGCTAATCATTAAAATAAAAAAGGCCACCCTCTTTGGGTAGCCTTTTTATATGGCGGAGAAGCAGGGATTCGAACCCTGGGAGGTTTAACCCTCAACGGTTTTCAAGACCGCCGCATTCGGCCACTCTGCCACCTCTCCCGACGGGCGCTAAGATAACGAAATCACTGACAAAAATCCAGCACATAATATGATTTTAATTGAATTTTTTACATATTGACCTCAGTTACGAGATGTGGCGCAGTGTTCCTATACAGAATTCAGGGTAAATATTTCCTTGATGGATGCCGATTTAGCCATTTGATCGATTTTTCCTGGATAAAAACTTGCTAATCTAGACTAAAATGATATGCTTTGAACCATTCAGGACATTTTATGTCATACAATTGAAACTTGAGTAAATTAACCTTTATCCAAGGTATATCAACAACAGAAGGAGTCTATTAAGACAATGAATCCACAATCAGTATTTACAGGCGCTGCCATTTCGGCAGAAGTTAAAAACAAGGTATTGAGAAATACCTATAAATTGCTATCCATGACGCTACTTTTTAGTGGTTTAATGGCGGCTTTTTCTATGGCGATTGCTTTACCACCAGCCATGAGTTTATTCGCTTCCATTGGTGCAATTGTTTTGGTTTGGTTTGTCTTACCTAAAACGGCTAATTCAACTGCAGGTATTTTCGTTGTATTTGGCTTTACTGGTCTTTTGGGACTAGGACTTGGCCCTGTACTTAGCCAGTATTTAGCCATTCCAAATGGTAGCCAGATCATCATGACAGCTATGGGTGGAACAGGCGCTATCTTCTTAGGTTTATCTGGATATGCACTAGTTACAAAGAAAGATTTTAGTTTTCTTGGTGGTATGCTATTCGCTGGTATGATCGTCGTTTTGATTGCTGCTTTGGCAAATATCTTTTTTGCAATTCCAGCTTTATCGCTTGCGATTTCTGGCGCAGTTATTTTAATCATGAGTGGCTTCATTTTGTTTGACACCAGTCGCATCGTTAACGGTGGTGAAACAAACTACATCCTAGCAACTGCAAGTATGTACTTAAGCATATACAATATTTTTGTAAGCTTGTTACACATTCTTGGTGTGTTCAGTAACGATGATTAAGTTGTAGTGACAAATCAAAAAAAAAGCCTCGATAAATCGGGGCTTTTTTTTGGCCAGATATGATCATATATCGTAAGCGCTAAAGAGATGCTACCCCATTAGATAACTAGTATATAAATTTAATTAAAATGAAGGACTAAAAAATGGAAGGTATGGAAATGATGGATTCTGGCGGTATGGATTGGATGAAAATCTTATCTGCCGTTGCTCTAGGCATGATGATTATATTTCTTTTGCCACGCGCTAAACAAATGATGAAAATGAGTGCAGAAGTAGAAAACAAAGATTGGATGGGTTTCTTAATTCCCATCGTTGGTGTAATTTTATTTATTGTATTTCTAGTTTCTCTCGTTTAGAAATCGAAATCCGGACACAGTATCACTGAAAACTCTTTCAAGATTCCCTTAGGCCACCCTAACAATCTTACTCTGGAAATACACCCGTCGACAGATAACGATCTCCACGGTCACAAATTATTGTCACTATCACGGCATTTTCAACTTGTTCTGATAATTGCAATGCTGCAGCAACAGCCCCGCCTGAGGATATTCCACAAAATATTCCTTCGTTAGCAGCTAAGGCTCGGGTGGTATCTTCAGCAGCTTGTTGATCTACATCCAAAAATATATCCACTCGGCTAGCTTCAAATATTTTAGGAAGATATTCTTTTGGCCAACGACGAATTCCCGGAATGCTAGCACCTTCTTTAGGCTGAACACCTACGATGGTAATTTCTTGGTTCTTCTCTTTCAGATACTTTGAGGTTCCCATTATTGTGCCTGTTGTACCCATAGCACTAACAAAGTGAGTAATTTCCCCATCAGTATCCCGCCAGATCTCAGGGCCAGTACTTGCGTAATGTGCCAGCGGATTATCTGAATTTCCAAATTGATCTAATACAATACCTTTGCCTTCTTCCCGCATTTGCAAAGCCAAATCTCTAGCGCCTTCCATTCCTTGCTCTTTTGTGACCAATACAATTTCGGCGCCGTAGGCTTTCATACTGCTACGACGTTCAATACTCATGTTATCGGGCATAATAAGTATCATGCGATAACCTTTAATTGCGGCGGCCATTGCTAGCGCAATGCCGGTATTACCACTCGTTGCTTCAATTAAAGTATCACCCGGTTTGATATCGCCGCGTTGTTCCGCCTGGTTAATCATGCTAATCGCTGGCCTATCTTTCACAGAACCGGCAGGATTATTACCTTCTAACTTAACAAGTATTATGTTACTGGTTTCTCCGGCAATGCGTTGTAATTTTACCAAAGGTGTATTTCCGACAAAACTTTCTAGTGTTCTAAATTCCATTATGATTTTTTTGCAGGCTTCATAGGAGGACAAAATGATGTTAAATATTCTTGAAAATCTTTACCTAAACCTTCGTGTTTTAAACCATACTCAACAGTGGCTTGCAAGTAACCTAATTTCGAACCACAATCGTATCGTTTACCTTTAAATTCATATGTCATGATGTGCTCATAATCTAACAGGGTTGCAATTGCATCCGTTAACTGAATTTCTCCACCTGCACCTTTGCCCGTTTTTTCAAGTACATCAAAAATTCGCGGTGTTAAAATATAACGACCTACAACACCTAAATTCGAAGGAGCATCTGCGGGTTTTGGCTTCTCAACGATTTGTTCAAGCTTGCCTATATTATCACCTGCCTTTTTTATCGATGCTATACCATATTTTTCAGTATCTTCGTTGGCCACAGTTTCACACCCTAATACACTACAACCTCGCTCGTCATACAACTCCGCCATTTGTTGTAAACAACTTTTTTCTCCACCATCAATTAAATCATCTGCCAAAATAACCGCGAATGGCTCATCACCCACAACATCTTTTGCACACAATACAGCATGACCTAACCCCAATGCTTCTGCCTGCCGTATGTATACACAATTAACACCTTTAGGCAATATATTTTGCACAATTCTGAGTAACTCAGTTTTATTTTTTTTCTCTAATTGCGCTTCTAATTCGTAGCTTTTATCAAAGTGATCTTCAAGCGCTCGCTTACTACTACTTGTCACAAAGATGAGTTGATCACATCCTGCAGCCACAGCTTCTTCTGCCGCGTATTGAATAAGGGGCTTGTCAACTACTGTTAACATTTCTTTGGGGTTTGCTTTTGTTGCCGGCAAAAAACGAGTTCCTAAACCAGCTACAGGGAAAACGACTTTTTTTACAGGTTTTGGCATTGAAATTTCCTTTTACAATATTTACTAATAACAATTTAATCAAGAGTCTTACACTTTTTGTTCTTTGAATAAAATGAACTCGAATTTCACAAAAATACAACTTAAAATTGACCCCGCTACTAACCAGCCTAATAGAACGCCAGTGGTATTAGCAAACATATCCGCAATTTCAAATGAACGATAGGCCGTAAAGCTTTGAGCAAATTCAATACAAATACCTAGCAATATTAAACCCAAAACCGGACGCCAATGATGTCGTCTCTGATAAATTTGCGAAAACCAGAGAAATAAACACATGTATCCTAATCCATGCATTAATTTATCTCCAAAATCAATACCCGAGGTACTTGGTGGATTTGGCATCAAACAAACATAAATGGTAACAACCACCCAAAAATAACCTAAATACAACCAAATATTCTTAAATTTCAGAGGCTTATACTTTTCATAAAAACTTGGGGTTTCGATTATTTAGCCCTATTTCTCAAATATGAACGGAACAACTTTGCTAACCAACACTAGTATTACGTCCAATCGTTAGATTAATTTATGTGATTTTCTTCTCATTTATCCTGCTATTCATTTCACAACTCTAAAGTTTCTTTCACACAAGGCGAATATATCTAAAGTACTTGTACTCTTTAGGAACAAATGTGTTCGAGAATATACCACAATCAATCATCGGATTTATCATTACCGGCCTATTTATTTGGCAGTTTACTCCTATAGCCAAGCACATCGGCCTGGTAGACAAACCCGGGGGCCACAAGGTTCACCAAGGACTTATTCCCGTCATTGGTGGTATTGCGATATTTACAGGTATTTTGGGAGCACTTGTTTTACTTAATCTGCCCTGGACGCAGATGAATTCAATCATGTTTGCAGGATTAATGGTTTTAATCGTTGGCGTCCTAGATGACAAATTTTATCTGTCATCCACAGTACGCTTTACCACACAAATTGGCGCTGCTTTGATCATTATAACTGGCGACAATACACTGCTACTTAATCTTGGTCACTTAGTTAGTGAAAATACATTTCATTTAGGCGGTTGGGCAATCCCACTTACGATATTTGCTACTGTAGGAGTAATCAATGCCTTCAACATGACTGATGGCCTTGATGGATTAGCCGGTGGATTAAGCATTGTAACACTATCTGCAATCACCGTTTTACTGAGTTTAAATGGAACAGCTAACAGTTATTTCATTATTCCTCTCGTATTTATTGCGGCTATCAGCGGGTTCTTAATGTTTAATTTACGCACTCCTTGGTTGCACAAAGCAAAAATTTATATGGGAAATGGTGGCAGCATGTTACTCGGCATTTTACTTGCCTGGTTGTTGATTAAATTTTCCCAAGGTCCGACACGAGCTTTTGATCCAATCATCGCACTATGGATTTTTGCAATACCATTATTAGATACTGTGTCTATTATGTTACGTAGAATATTAAATGATAAATCACCTTTTTCGGCAGATAGAGAACACTTACATCATTTGTTTCTCGCATTAGGTTTTTCTGTAGGCCAATCTGTTTCCCTTGTAATCACGATAGCCGCAACATTGGCCTTTATTGGGATTATATGCTCCTACTTTCATGCAACCGAACACCTTCTGTTTTTTACTTTTTTATCTCTATTTGTATTATATTTTTGGGGTATAGATAAAACTTGGAAAGCATTGGCTAGACAAAAAGTAATCACTCTCAATGTAACAGGTGGTACTGACAATTCAATTATTAGTCCTTTAAAACGAGAAAAATATAAAGATTAACAAGCAGGATATGATGCATGTTGGGCACATCAACACTCAAACGCACTAAAGTCACGACTTTATCTTCTATTTTCAAATCTAGAGTAGATTCCTCCCCTCAAAGCGAAGCATTTCGGTTTTTCAATACAGAGAAACAAAACTGGCAAAGTATTAGTTGGCTCGATGCCTATCAAAAAATGCTCCAAGTAAGAAATGCTTTAGCTGCCGAAAATCTTCAATCAGGAGACCGTATCCTACTTGCTATTGAAAATAGTCCAGATTGGATTTACATTGAACAAGCAGCATTGTATATGGGACTTGTCGTTGTTGCTTTGCCACCTAACTTACCACCGGGAAACATCTGCCAAATAGCTGAAGAAGTAACTGCGAAAATAATTTTTATTGATTCAGATAATATTTGGCATGCATTGCATTCAAATGTATATATAAACGAGGCAGAGATTACCTTAATTTCAAAATCCCAACTAAACAATATTCAGTATGCGAAATATTTGAAACAATGGTTACAAAAGGGATTCAAGCATAAAACGGAAGCGTGTTTTTCAACAGCATCAGATGATTCCCTCGCAACCATTATTTACACTTCTGGCTCCTGCGGAAAGCCAAAGGGTGTAAAGCATAGCCACAAAAACTTAATTAATAACGCTTACGCTTGCCTTGACCGTATCGACGTAAATGAGGATGACAAAATGTTATCTGTTACGCCTATTTCCCACTGCTTAGAGAGAATTGCTGGCTATTACGTACCTATGATTGCGGGTGCATCAATTGTATTCCCTAAATCAACAGACGTAATTTTGGGTGATTTAGCTGAATCAAAAACAACTATATTGGTTACCACGCCTCATCGCCTGGAAAAAGCCTATAAACGATTATTGGATCACTTAATTATCAGCTCAAACCTCGTTGATCAATATATGGATTATCTTCATGGCAATGGAGGCTGGCGATTGAAATTTTTATTTTGGCCTATCATTCGAGGAATTGTAGAGAAAAAGGCAAAAAAATACCTTTTACATCAATTAAAGTTTGTTATTAGCGGCGGCTCCGCTTTGTCACCTAAAATCATTTCGCTTAGTAAATTTCTCAATTTGCCTGTCTTACAAGGTTATGGTCTCACAGAGGCTGGCGGAGTTGTTAGCACAAATTCAATTGATCAAAATATGCCATTTAGTGTGGGCAAGGCTTTGAATAATACACAAATTCGTATATCGGATGACAATGAACTATTAGTTCAAAATAATAGCTTAATGCTAGGATATTGGAATAATGAGGAATCCATAACAAAACCTGATGACTGGCTTAAAACTGCCGATTTAGCCCATATAAAAAATGACTATTTGTTCATTAAAGGGCGGAAGAATGAAACAATACACTTATCTACAGGAGAAGCTGTCATTCCCGCGCCTATTGAACAACAGCTAAATCAAGATGCATTGTTTGAAAATGTCATGTTATTCGGAGAAAATAAAGAAACTCTTTCTCTATTTTGTCAACTAAACTTGGAAGAATGGAAAAAATTTCGAAATAAATATGCCAAACATAAGGAGCTGAAATCAGATATTTTTACCGATCGACTAAAATCCATTTTGTTAATTCGAGTAAATACAATATTGAGAACAATTCCTGGTCATCCTCATATTCACTTGATATTTCCTACACTGAAGCCCTGGACTGTGGATAATGGCTTATTAAATGCTCAAGGCAAAGTTAATAAAGGGGCTACTAAAAAGTTTTTTATTGAAAATATTAAGGCGCTTGATTAAATGATTCATCATCTGGAACGTCATTTCAGCGCCAATGCATTCCGGTCAAAATTCGATCGCATTATGTGATTCAATTTCATCCGTATATTTTTATAGCGCCAGTAATTTTACATCGTACCTTTATGATTAAGCATTCAGAGTCATACTAGCTTTAATGGATTATACCCGACCTAACATAAGAACCCTTAATTGGTATAATTTTGATCGAAAAAACAAATTCAATTAGGCCTCGTATCTAAAAATACAAAAAAGCGATATATATCACTGAAATTTAGGTATAAATTAGTATAATTGTCGTATTAAGTTTAGTTTATTCATTTATTGTAGATTTTACAGATAAACTCCAGGAAAAAAGGGATTAAATGGTATAAAATGTGCGCCTTATTATTATTTAAGATATTACTGGCGAACTTAAGCCCAATATTTATCCAATAGACGAAGAAAGCATGATAAATTATTTTTCAACATTACCAAGGGGCACCAAACGCGGTGTACTCATAGTAATGGACACCATTTTGCTGCCATTAGCTTTATTTGCAGCCTTCATTTTACGCTTTGGTCAATTTTGGCCTGATGTACAGAATATATCCTGGTTGTTTTTTGCTGCTCCAATTACTGCCATCCCCATCTTTATTCGATTAGGCTTGTATAGAGCTGTTGTACGTTATATGGGAATTAAATCCGTTTTTACCATCGTAAAAGGCGTTACATTTGCAACCGGTGTATTAGTTCTTTTAACAGCCATATCTAGTACAAATATTCCCTGGCCAGTATTTGGAATTTATTGGGCTCTTGCTGTCGTATACATAGGCGGTAGCCGGTTAATTCTGCAAGACTTGTTTCAAATTAGAGAAAAAAAGAAACTTAATCGTGAGCGTGTTGTTATCTATGGGGCAGGATCTGCGGGCGTGCAGTTGGCAAACGGCCTGTTTTCTAGCCAAGAATTTGTCGTTATCGCCTTCGTAGATGACAAGAAAGAACTACAAGGTAGTTTTATTCATGGTATTCGTGTGCATTCGCCATCTGAGCTATCAGGATTAATTGGAGAAGATTACATTTCTCAAGTGTTACTCGCTATTCCATCTGCGCCTCGCAATATTCGCAGAAAAATCCTGGAAAACCTTGAACCCTTACCAGTTCATATCAAAACCATTCCCGGCACTGTAGATTTAATCGAACAACGGGCAGAAGTGAGTGATGTACGTGAAGTTGATATTGAGGACCTCCTGGGACGCGACCCAGTTCCGCCACATGAAGACTTACTTGACGCATGCATTAACGGGAAGTCTGTAATGGTTACTGGCGCGGGTGGATCTATAGGATCAGAGCTATGCCGACAGATAATAAAACTGAATCCCACCTGTTTAGTACTATTTGAAAAATCAGAATTTAATTTATATAGAATTGAACAAGAATTGCGTCAAATCCAGCAACAAAATAAATCTACAAATTCGGTAAAAATTATTCCAATTCTTGGCTCAATTACCCATAAAAAACGCGTTACATCCATTATGCAAGGCTTTGAAGTTAATACCGTTTACCACGCAGCTGCATATAAACATGTACCTCTAGTTGAACAAAATCCTATTGAAGGCATTCGTAATAATATTTTCGGTACTCTAGCCACCGCAGAAGCTGCAAAATCCTGCAATGTCGAAACCTTCATACTTGTATCTACCGATAAAGCTGTCAGACCAACTAATGTAATGGGGGCAACTAAGCGTATAGCTGAATTGATTCTACAGGGATTATCTCGTCAACAAAATACGACAACTTTTTGCATGGTCCGTTTTGGAAACGTATTGGCATCATCAGGCTCAGTGGTCCCCCTATTTAGAAAACAGATTGAGCAAGGTGGCCCCATAACTGTTACTCATCCAGACATTAACCGTTATTTTATGACTATTCCTGAAGCTTCACAATTAGTATTGCAAACTGGTGCTTTAGCTAAAGGTGGTGATGTATTTGTTTTAGATATGGGCGAGCCTGTGAAAATTTTGGATCTTGCTAAAAAAATGGTTCACTTAAGTGGATTGAGCCTAAAAAATAACAACAACACAAATGGAGACATTGAAATCACATTTTCAGGCCTTAGACCTGGTGAAAAACTTTATGAAGAATTATTAATCGATGATAACGCCCAACAAACAACACATGAGCTAATCATGCGAGCTGAAGAAACTGAGTTGCCGTGGCCTATTTTGAAAGAAATCCTAAACAAACTAGACACTTCATGCCATGAGTTTGACTTTTTAATGGTTAGAAAGTTATTGAAAAATGCAGTGGCAGGTTATTGTCCACAATGCGATATTGAAGATTTAGTTTGGAAAGCTTCCGACAATAAAGTTATCGAATTTGAAAAAACTAAAGAAGAAAAACATGGCATTGCAAGTTAAATACTTACGAATGATTAACCACTCGTTATTGGGTTTCTCAATTTCAACCCGGAATAAACCTAACACAACTAATCTCTAAAAAATTGGGACCTCCCAGCAAGATATTAATACTGTGAAATTAATCAATACAAAACTTGCTTACTCAATAATTTTTGCCCTAATTATTTGTACCGTATTTATAATGAATCATCACTCAGTAGATAATTCATTATCGGAAGAAGATGAGCATTATATTCCATTATACCTTAAGAATATTAAACCTCAGCCTTCGAATCCAAAGTTTGAAGATCAACTAAAGTTCATTTCTTCCGTCCAGCAATCCGTATTGAATGTATCAGAGAAAAAAACGGGAATACCTTTTGGCAACAAAAGAGAGCCCAAAGAACTCTATGAAGCAAAAGCAGGATTATGTTATGACAGAAGCCGTGTAATCGAAAAAATATTGAGATATTCAGGCTTTAAGACTAGACATATTGCAATATTTTCTAAAGTAAAAACCAAATCTACTATTAAGTCTTTAATTACACCAGGAGTTTCATCTCATGCTGTTACTGAAGTATTAACAAAAAATGGCTGGCTAGTGGTCGACTCAGTTGCCCCATGGATCTCAATAGATATAAATAACAAGCCTATATCGATCCATGAAATAAATTATTCAGTTGAAAATAATAGCTTATTGACTTGGCGTGAAGATCCACCAACACCTATTTATTTAAACTCCTTTACATTTATAATTGGTTTATATTCAAGACATGGTAATTTTTATCCTCCATATAATTTCATACCAGATATTGAATACGGCGAGCTAATTCAAAATATAATGTAATACATTCTTTGGACTTTGCTAATTATTTCTGAAGCCTGCATTAACCTTATACGCAATATAAACTAAAGGAAATATTGCAACTAAACTTATTACTGGCGCCCAATAATGAAATACCGATGCTAAAAAAGCTAATGGAAACAGCCAAATCAAATTTATGAAAAAAACACCTACAGAAACTTTTTTATGAGAACTAAATTTACGCGCCAAAATTTGATAAGCATGGCTTCGATGCGCTTCATACCATTTATCGCCATTAACTATCCGCCTTACTAGTGTATAAGTTGCATCAACAATAAAAACTGATAGCAGAATAAACCAACTCCACAAATTTATTGAATTTTCTTGAGATGTTATAATTGCAATCAACCCTAAGGTAAACCCTAAAAAGCCACTAGACGCATCACCCATAAATATCTTCGCTGGAGGCCAGTTCCACACCAAAAAACCTGAGACACAAGCTGCTAACGTAAATAATATTTGCGAATATGTATTATCGCCATGAAAAAGTACTATTAACCCTGCTGCAATAGCTACAGTAATCGCCTCAATACAAGCAATGCCATCAATTCCATCCATGAAATTGTAGAGATTCAAAAACCATACTAGTGTCAAAATATAAAATGGAAAAACCAACAGTGGAAAACTAAGCTCTGTAAAAAAAAAGGGAATCGTTGGTAACACATCTAATAAAAAGAGTGATAAAACAGCAGCTATTACCTGCACGATGAATCTCCACCGAGCTGGTATATGTCGATGATCATCCCAAAACCCAATTAAAGCTACAATACCACTTCCTAATACAATACTCATAAATTGAGTTTTATTTATCTGATCGTAGCCTGATACAAAAAACCAAATCAAAAACACAAGAAATGTGACTACTATAGATATCCCACCACCCCGAGGCGTAGCCTTTTCATGGGATGTTCGGACACCAGGATAATCAAGTAACCCCCGTTTGACCACGTAAGCGAATGCAACTTTAGTTAAGAAATATGTTAATAAAAAAACAATTATTAAAGAAAAATCAGGCATAAAAAACTATTTTTCCACAACACTAATCATCTCAGGTAATGCGTCAACTAAAGTCATTTTTGAATTATAGCCTAATTGACTTCTTATTTTATCTGACACATAACAATCATCACCGAATAATTTGCCATAGCCATAACTGTTGAACGGGAACCTGACGAATCTTCCAAAAAAATCACCAAGTTTTGCGAATAATTTGAAAAATACAATTGGAACGTTCCAGCCTGGAATAGATCTTCCTGTAGCCAAACATATAGCCTCATAGATTGCCCTAGATGAGTATTGCACACCGTCAGTAACTATATATATTTCATCATTTGCATCAACGTGATCTGTGACAAGTAAAATGGCATTAATTAAATCATCAATATGAATCATCGTACGAAAATTATTAATTTTGGGAAGTGGAGGAAACCAGCCTTTATGAATCCCATCTAGCAACAACTCCAAATTACCTTTAACATTTGGGCCATACACTAATGATGGTCGAATAATAGACACATGCATTCCCGCAGACTTACCAATTTCTAAAATTGATTGTTCAGCTTCTTTCTTCGTTAAACCGTATATATCTTCAGGTCCAACTCCAGAATTTTCGTTGTAACATTTACCGTTAGGAGGGGCTCCACCCGCTTTTACACTGCTAACAAAAATAAATTTTCTAACTCCATTTTTCGCAGCAAGTTTTACTAACTGAATACTGGTATCTACATTTATTTTTCGGTAAAGAAATTCTATTTTTAACGCATCTCTTGTATCATGAGCAATACCCGCTAAATGATATACTACATCAATATTTTTGAAGGCATCTTCTGGAATAACATCTTCTTCAAAATTACATATAAAATTTTCATAATCTGCAATTGGCTTACGAGAGAGTAAGCGCAATTCATGCCCTTCCGCGTCTAATGCTTTCACTAAATTACTACCAATAAATCCAGTCCCACCTGTCACCAATGCTTTCAATTTATTACTTCGTCCCAAACTTTTTTTGTATCTGCCGCAACCCTTTCCTGGGAAAATTCTTTTAAAACCAACTCTCTACCTAAGCGACCCATTTGAGCCCGCAATCCAGGCTCATCAAGTAGTTTGTGTAAAGCATTGATCAATTCGGTTTTATCTTTGAATGGTACAAGAAATCCATTTAACCCATCCTTTACAATTTCACGACATCCTGCCACATCGTAAGTGACAATAGGTCTGCCACAACTTGCAGCCTCCAACAAGGCTTTTGGTAATCCTTCACCATATGTTGTTGGTAAACATACAATTGAAGACTTGTGGAAGACATTTGGCATATCATCACGTCGCCCCCACCATTCAACAATCCCTTTATCGTTCCATTCTTTCAATTGCTTCAATGGAACACATTCTGGATTATGTGTGTCTGGCTCACCTACGAGTACGAATCGAGCACTTTTTCCAGTTTTTTTAAAATATTGTGCACATTCTATAAAAACGCCCACGCCTTTATCCCAAAGCATTCTTGCTGGCAATACGACAATTGGAAATTCAGATTCTTCAGGTTGAGGGGAAAACGATGAAGTATCTACACCGGCACCCCGAATTAATCGAATTCGATTTTCTTCAATTATATTCGCTTCTAATACCGTCGCTTTATCATCAGGATTTTGTAAAATCAAGCGTAACTGTTGACTTTTAAGAGCCCATCTAAATACCATTATTACAAAAGGCCTTAACAGGCGAGCCGAAATTTTTGTTGAACTAAAAATATACCCTAATCCACCCAATGCGCAAACATTCGCACCAGTTGGATACCACTTTGATACTATAGCTGAATAAACCACTGGTTTAATTGCCACCGAATGTATTATGTCTGGTTTAAAATCACTGATGGTTGAAAACACTTCTCTCAATGCTTTCACTTCCAAAATCGGATTGCGTGATTGTCTATCTAGCGACCAATCAAATACTGTTATACCTGAGGACTCTATCAAACTTTTATGCTGGGTAAAGTGGCTTAATAAACCAACTTGATAACCTGCATCAATCGCTGACTTTGCTAGATGTAGTCGATGACTAACAAAGTACCAATCTTCTGAAACCACAAAAAGGAGCCGCTTCAAAACTCGACTCCCTGCCTTACGATAAATTTACTCACGAATCTATATAGATCATGTTTTTGGAGTCATAATTAAATGCGCTTCATTAACTAACAAATCATCATCTGAAAGCGAACAAAACTCTTCGGCCAGCTGACTGCGTTTTATCGGAATTTGTTCCCAACGCTTCAAATTGCGTATCTCAACATTAAATCCAGCGTTCTTGCATACTTTTAATATTTCAGAGAGTCTTAGCCTATTTGTATAAAATCCACTATCTGCTGCATACCAATCACGCTCCCAGAGACCAGATGAAATTCTCATATTATTAAGTTTACCACCCAAATGATCTTTAAAATCAACAACGTGACTCATCACTCCATCTTCACTCAATAATCGACGGCATTCAATCATTGTTGCCTCAAATTCATGCCGACGAATATGCTCTAAAACAGCTTGGGAATATATTAAGCTAAAAGAAGCCGTCGATAAACTATTTAAAGACCGTAACCCATTACTATAATATTCCCCACCCACATTACTTAACATTGATTCGATACTATTTAAATGCTCAAAAGAAGGTTGTATCATTTCCGGATTTGCAGAATTAAATGCAGCAATCTGTGTTAGATAGCGCTGCACATCTTTATGTGCATAATCTCCTGCGTCAACAAGCGACAATCCAGTAGCACCAACCGCAGGCGCCAAAAATGCTGACAATAATCCGTCCCCGGGGCCTAACTCTAATCCTCTCCAACCAGACGACTTATCCAATATTTTCGAATGCATTTGAAGAATACGCCAAGCATAAGAAAAGTCGTCCATATTTCCATGTCGAAATAATCCCACTTTAGCCCATTCAGAATAACTAACTGGTATTCTTGAAAGAAGCAACTTTGCAAATATTCTTGAGCGCCAATATGTCATTGATTTTCCAACCACGCCTGAAACATCAATATATTCCATAAACAATATTGCCAATTTCGCCGACCGGACTGATGCTCCAACCACATGGATCGAACAGCATCAGGATTAAAATACCCTTCTTGTTTCAAACGATTAGTCGTTAATAATTCTTCAGCCCATTCGTTTAACGGGCCACGTAGCCAGGAATCGATTGGCACAGCAAATCCCATTTTAGGCCGCTCCATCATTTGTTGAGGTACGTATTTATATAACAACTGTTTTAAAATCCATTTTCCATTACCTTCTCGAATTTTCATTTGCGTCGGTAAACTCCACGCAAACTCTACAACCCTATGATCAAGCATTGGTATTCGAGTTTCTAAACTCATCGACATGGCGGCTCGGTCTACTTTTGCAAGTATATCATCGGTCAAATAACTAACTGAATCTAAGTACATTTGTTGATTCTCAAAGTTTTTTAAATCAGCCCACTCAGACTCATTATTTATAACCGTTATTGGCTCAACTGATCCAAGTACAATATCTGAAGGATTGCTCCAATGGGATACAAGCCCTTTATATATTTCAGTAGGGCTTTTAGACGCCAAAATCCCAGCTAATTTATGAATTTTATCACCAGGTAAAGATGCATGATAGCTATTAGGAAGAATAACTGATAGCTTGTGGAAAATTTGATCCCAGTTAGCAGGTGAAATGGCTAACATGGCTTTTACCACCAATTTTCTAATGGGTACGGGGATGAATTTTATTTTCCCCCAGATTAAGCCAACCCAAGTATGACGATTATAGCCTCCAAATAATTCATCTCCGCCATCACCAGACAATGATACAGTTACACTCTGCTTTGCTAGTTGGGATACTAAATACGTGGGTATTTGAGATACATCAGCAAACGGCTCACTAAATATTTGCGGTAATTTCGAGACCACATTCATTGCCTGATCTGACGTTACATATAACTCCGTATGATCCGTTCCTAAATGATTAGCTACCTTTTTAGCATGTTCAGCTTCGTTATACCCTTTTTCATGAAATCCAATTGAAAATGTTTTAATAGGTACCGAGGATTGTGATTGCATAAGAGCTACCACAGTTGATGAATCAGTGCCACCTGATAAAAAAGCCCCCAGTGGAACATCTGATAACATTTGATTAGAAACAGCTTGCTTTAATATTCCATCCAACTTATCTATAGCTTCGTCGTCATTTCCTATATATGGATTATTTTCACCATATTCAGCAACATCTCTTAAGGACCAATATTTTGATATGGTCTGTTGAATTGAACCCTCTTCAAGAACAAGAATTGAGCCTGGAGTTAACTTAGAAATTCCTTTATAAATTGAATAACTTGAAGAAATTGTGCTGTAACGTAAAAGTAAAGTCAAGGAGTCGCGATCAATTTCTCGCTGAAATGCGGGGTGTGCTCGAAGTGCTACCAACTCAGAACCAAACAAGAAAATGCCATTTTGCCAACCATAATATAGTGGCTTTTCTCCCAAACGGTCTCGTGCAAGAGTAAGTGTTCTAAGTTTTTTGTCCCATAATCCGAATGCGAACATTCCCACACACCGAGAAAGTGTTGATTCTACACCCCAAGATTCAATTGCCGCTAAAAGTGTCTCTGTATCTGAAGAACCTCTCCAACGAACTTCATTGCCAGATTCCTCCAAATCCCCACGTAAAGAAAGATGATTATAAATTTCACCATTAAACGCAATCACATACCTCCCACTTTTAGAACACATGGGTTGATTACCTGCAGGTGAAAGATCTTGTATAGCTAGCCTGACATGACCCAGACCTATTCCTGCATCTCGATCAGACCAAGTTCCTTGACTATCTGGTCCTCGATGATGCATTGTCTGAATCATTTGACTCAATACATTATTCGATATATCTCTACCAAAAATACCTGCAAATCCACACATTACTATTTATTGCCTTAATCTATTGGCAGGCGATTATACGCGCTATAAAAAAATCCACATTTGAAATATAATACTACGCAAGATATAAACGATTGTTTTAGAATTAACAATCAATCATTACCTTAAATATGCTAATCAGAATTAAGCTTTCATCTCAATGAAAAAAAATTCCAAAACATAATGTATATTTATTTTCTAAATGCTTTCTCCCACACTTCTTTGTAAGCATCAATCATAAATTCCGAACTAAATTTTTCTACAATTCGATTTCGACAACGCACTTTTCTTTTTCTCCATTCAGTGACATCATTTGCCTCACTTATTGCTTTGTGTAATGCCTTAGCTAGTGCTTCTGAATCTGCAGGTGGAACCACCCACCCTTCCTCTCCGATCACAAAATTCACATCACCCACATTCGTTGCGACACATGGTGTTGCACAAGCCATGGCTTCTATCAAAACAACAGGTAATGATTCAGAACAACTTGAAAGAACATGCACATCTAATGCATTCATCACATTTATCACGTCGCTACGTGGCCCTGCTAACAAAACTTTATCGTTTAATTCATACTTCTCTATCATGCTCCTAAGATCACTATTATTGGAATCCATACCATTACCAACCAATACACATTGGAATTGACATTGCTGCTTGTTCAATATTGAAAGTGCTTTTAATAGGTTTCTATGGTCTTTCAATGGATCCCATCGCGCGACAAAACCTAGTAATACAAGTTCACTAGGAACATTCCACTCACTACGCAACTTCTCTCTTTCTTCATCATTTTGTCGAAACTTCGAAAGATCAACACCGTTTGGTATAACAGTAAATTTATTTCTACTATAACCAAGCGAAATATGAAGCTGTTTCGCACCTTGTGCATCAGTTATTATTGCAGAGGGTATCCAATGCGATAATAGTGCGCATATGCGACGAATAAATCTTGTCTTCCATGTTTTTTTAAAGTCACCTAGCTCAGTCGCATGCACTGCCCATACAACAGGGGTCGACCCCACCATTCGAGCAACCACTCCCCCAACCAAATCAGCATGAACCATTCTAGTTTGAATTAAATCAGGCTTATTTTCTTTCAAATACCGTTTTAATTTCTTCAATCCATTAACTGTAAGTCTGCCTTTAGGCATATTTAGGACTTCTACTTTTACACCCAATTCTCTCAGTTTTGGAGCATAAAATCCCTCGCCATGAAGAGATACTACACTATGTTCAATTGAGTCATGAGTCGCATAAACCAATCTATAAAGGATCGCTTCCGCACCACCCTGACCAAGGTCAGTTATTATATGCAGTAATTTCATTAAATCCTCAGAGTTTCTATTCCATGATGTCTAAATGTTTGTATCAGGCCTTCACGCATGGTGAATTTTGGTTGAAATCCTAATTGCTCATGTGCTAGTGAAACATCTAGCACACTTACAGGAATGTCTACTTTTCTCAATTCACCTAATTCCGATAAAATAGATTTACCCGTAACCTCTTCAAAGAGTCGCACAACTTCCACCAAAGAATAACCAACACCTGATCCAATATTTATTACAGAAGTGGTCTTACCCTTAGTTCCAGCGAGAAAAAGTGCATGCGAAACATCATCAATAAATATAAAATCACGCACTGGCTTTCCTGAGTCTCTCAATAAAATAGGTTGATTATTGATCATCTTACCAATGGCCATGGCTATAAATCCCTGCCGCCCAAATAAACTTTGCCCCGGACCAAAAGGATTGGATAAGCGCACAATTCTGACATCAAGCCCGTGCAGAAATTGATATAGTAACAAATATTTTTCAATTGTTAATTTTTGAATCCCATGAGAGCTAATCGGGTTGGTTACTACACCTTCAGGAATAGGCATCGTTTCTTGCAAACCATAAACAGATGAAGATGAAACAAAAACTACACGTTTAACTTCTTGTTGCTTACAGGTATCAAGAAACTTAATCGTGGAAAAAATATTTTCTGACAATTCCTTAATTGGGTCTATGGATTCATCTCCAGGAACAGTACTTGATACCAAGTGAAAAGCTACTTCTACACCTGAAAGCGTCTCTGCCAAATTACTTTGATCGGAAAACTCTCCTGTAATCCAATTTACCTGATCTTTAAATTCTTCAGGACATGTATTTCGGTCGAGCACATTAACATTGCAATTATTCCTGACAAGTTCATTTACTAAGTTCTTCCCAATGAAGCCTGCTCCGCATACAGCAAATTTTTGTAACTGTGTCATACACCAGAATTCCCATCTTTTTCATTACAGAAAGTAATATAATTAACTTGCATTTTCTACTGCGTCGACTACAGCTTTTAAACAGCAACAAATACGAAAAAAATCTTCAGACATCATTCTCTTTACCTTTGAAAATATTCCATCGATATTTATATTATACCTATCAATTGTTGATCATATAAATTAACTAAAATGGAATAGGCCTAGCTGAAGGCATGATCCATTGTATAATTCCCATACTCAAATATGCAAAAATAAATAATGGCCGCCTCCACTTATTCAATGTTAAACCTGCTAATAACACAATAGGCAAACCACTCACAAAAATTCGCGAAACAGGCTCTAGAAAAAAATAACAAATTACATATAAAAAAAGCACACCAAACGCTACTTGATTTTGACGAAGAAAAGTCGCCCCCTGAAGAATAAAAATCCCGGCTATCCCACACCAAAAAACAAAACCTAAACCTGACCCATGCAATGTATTATCACTATATTCATTTACCTGGCGCGCTCCGACTGTAACTGCAACAATTTCAAGCGCAAAAATAATAAATATCGGAAAGATACTTAAAATCACGAATCGTACATCAGATCCAAACGGGATTTTTCTATAAAGATGAGGTATTACCAGTAAAGGAATTATAAAAAAGAATGAAACGTGCACTAAGGGGGAAAGACCAATTAACGTATATCGATAAAAACGACCGGATGAAAAGTAACCTAAAAAAAACACCGTCATTCCAAGACCTTGCCTTAAGTGTATGGTGAAATTTTTAAGAACCCACGGGGTTATAAGAAATATCGCCAATATAAAAAGATATTTAGGGTTACTCTTTAATAGAATAAATGAAAACAAAAAAGAAGCAATAAATACAATTGCTCGCACTACCCCTTCAGGGGAAAAAAGAAGGGAAAGACCTACATTTAAAAGCCGAAATATGGGTTCGTTAATAATTAATGAAATAATACCTTTTGAATATGAGTCTAAAAGCAAAAATTGAGAGTTTCTCGCATAATTCAAATAGGAAGTTCGATCTGCCAAACCTTCAAATGGCAAAGATTGCAATACAGATGCATAGACTAGTGAAAAGATTAATGCAAAGAAAATCGCAAATGAAGATTTACTTAATATCATTTCTCACGTAATTCAGAATTAGCAATAAATATCATTTTTTGCACTCGAACGACAATAGTACATTTTTTATTCTTTCGCTAAACATCTAATTTTCTTTTCCATTTCAATTTGCTTGTCGCGATGCTTGAGTGTCACACTTGCTGCAGGAGAGTTAGTAATATAAAGCGGCTCTTTAAGATAACGCACTTTTGCCCTCTTTTTATGTAGGTCAATTATTAGTTTGTAGTCTTGCGCATAATAAAACCTTTCATCATATCCACCAATCATCTCTAAGAAAGACTTACGAATAAGGTAAGTTCCATGTATATATGGATTATGATATTGAAGCATCCAGCGTTTGGGAAGATAATATAACAACCGAGGACTAACACGGTTTTTTGAAGCTAGCCATGTACGACTACAGCACAAATCATAACCATGTTTTTCAAGCCAAGGTAATTGCCTTTCAAATCTATCTAATTTACTAGCATCATCCGCATCTTGTCTGGCAATATACTTTCCTTTGGATATTTGAATTCCAATGTTAAGCGACTTTGTCAATCCGATATTTTCTTGAGTAATCGGTACAATGCGGCTGTCTTTATTAGCATACTCTTGAATAACATCCCATGAACTATCAGTCGAGCCATCATTAATAATGATAAACTCAAAATCAGAATATGATTGTTCCAATATACTATCTATAGCATTGTTTAAATATTTCCCTCCGTTATATACAGACATAACAACAGAGACCATAGGCATTTTCATTTTTATATTTATATTTATTACCTTAAAACTAATTATTAAAAATACTACAAAAATATTAATGCAATAATAATTGAATACATAAACTAGTTCCCTACTCTATAAATCCCTTATTATCGAACTAATAACAAGTTAGTGTCACACTGTTAGAATGTATACTCAAATAAATCAATTTCTTCAGCGTAGGTTTGCTCAACGATCCTTTTTGTTTTCTCTGTATAATACGTTTTGTAGCTCTGGTGACTTGTGCTATTTAAGTGAGGGAGGTCATTTATACTAGCTCCCAATATTCTTGAGACTTTCAATAAGTCGTCTTCTAAATTTTCAAATTTACCGATAAAATCGACAATTATCTTACCATTATCCCCCTTAATCCAATCTATCTGGGGAGAGGCTGGGCTTAAACCTAATGAATTGTATGGCCCTATTTGGGGAATAGGGAGATAAAAAGGCCCCACCTTATGCACCTTACTTAACGCTTTGCCAACCCAAGGTATTCGGTATAACAGATTAAATAACGACCCAACCATTGTTTTTTGAAGCTTGATACCCTCATGTACCGTCACGCAAAATTCTTCAAAGGTCATTTTTTTTTCAAAACCTAAGTGAAAATAATATGAGACTAATCTATCCCAAGGATTTCTCACAAAACAAAATTTATATGATTTATTAAAATACTCTTTAGATATAACTCCTTTTTTTAATAAATAAGGGACACTTATGTGTCCAAAAGTAACGAACCCCTCATTATTGAAATTATTATAAAGGTGAGAATGTTTAAGTTTAGGACAACCAAGTGGCTCCAACATACCATAGATACTTGTTCCCGCAACTTTTGGGAGCCAAAAGAAAATTACATCAGTTTTCACTATATTAAATACCCTCTTTCTTTCTCAATCTTATTTGGCCGCTAACCAATCTTTAAGCATTCTATAGATTACATCAACTACACTTGCCTGTTCACAGTATAAATGAGTCGCGCTGGTAAACCACAACGTAACGTTTTAGTATGGGTAGTAGCAAGATGAAACACATATTTTTGAAAATACTACAAAAATTTTAACTTAATTTAAAAAATAACAACTCTTAAGCTACCTAAAACTCCCCTAACTTATTTTGCATAATATTTTGATATATATTTAACTCAAATTGCACATAGGATGACAGACTATTATTCTGCAAAATATACTGCCGAGCATTATTCCCAATTCTTCTTCGAAGACTCTCATCGTCTATTAACTTCTGAATGGCATCTCGAATTGAATTTACATTTTCCTTCACTATTAAGCCGTTCACACCATCGTTAATAATTTCTTTAATACCAACAACATCTGTTCCAACTACAGCCAACTCACAAGACATTGCCTCTAACAATGTTTTTGGATTACCCTCATACTTTGAAACTAGTACGTAAATTGAATAGTTATTATATATTTCAGCTAGCTCATCATTACTAAATCGCCCAAGAAAATTAACCCTAGCCGAACTCTTTTTCGCATACGCTCGTATAGATTCACTCAACTCCCCATCACCTACTATATCCAATTCAATATTTAAATTGGATATACTATCAATTAACAAGTACAAATTTTTTTGTGCAGATAATCTACCAACAAACAAAATTCTATGAATAGCTCTTAGTTTATTTTTGTTACTAAATTTCTCTATATCCACCCAATTTGGGATTACAATAATATCCGTTTTACTATTTTTACAATAATCTAGCATCCTGTCTTTATCCAGGCCTGATGAAACAAGTACAATTTTCGCTCTACGAATTACTTGTTTAATCACAAATTTAAGTAAATGATAAAAAAGCCTTGTCCCTCCATTCTGTAAATGAAAATACAGGTAGTCAAATCCTGTGCGAAAAACATATGGTTTCCTTGAAATAATTGAGATTATCCAGGGTATCCAGCTACCATACATTTGTTTAGTTTTTAAGACATCAGCATCCTTAACATATGGCAATATGCGATAAGGAAGAACAATAAATGAATTTATTATACGAACGAGAGGTACTTTACTTTTTTTCATCAAAGAATAAACAGGTAGAACTTGAATTCCAGGATAACACGTCAGGTAAGTTATTTCAGACTCACCTCCATAGGTAACTAAAGTTACGTTTACACCTTTTTTTTGTAGTTGATCATAGAGAGCCATCTCTCTTGATAAAATACCTGCTTCATCCCAAGTTTTTAAGGAAACACCAAACGTAAAAAAAACATACAAATTCATTTTAAAATTTTATTAGCAACAACTTTTGGAAGAGAAAGCGCAGTTTTGACACTAAGCAAAACACCAGGTCGGCTATAAAGTTTAAATAATTCGGGATGAATCACATCAAGCGGCATATCACTAGAAAAATTTTTATCCTCAGTTTTTTTTGAAAATATAAACACATTCTGCTTATACCAAACATCTATATTGCTATCTCCCCACATAGACTTTCTTATAATATCAATACAGTGATACCCTCTATCATTAAACATTGTCACCCAATAACTTTGCATCTGTTCATTAACATGCCCCTTTCCACCTTGCCCGGCGACAGCTGCGCTAAAAAGAATCACGTCTGACGAAGAACAAATACCATCAATGAACTGATCTATATTTGTTTCATTAATATGTTCCGCCACTTCCAATGATATAGCTAAATCATATTGTCTTTGCAAATTAACCGGTTTTTCAAAATCCTTCCTTAACAATTCCCCGTTAGCAACGAACATTTTTTGATCAAGCCAATCACCTTCAAGACCCGTAGTATTAGTTGCACCTAACTTTTCTGCATTTTTTAACCAAGTGCCTACTCCACATCCAAAATCTACTACAGAATCAACCTTGTATCGTTCGAAAACCATACTGAGTATTTTCTCTGCAGCATAGTTTGTTCTGGTATCTCTATCTAAATAAAAATTTTTGTTGTAGATGCTCATATATGAAAATTAATTCCCCTAAGGTTAGCAACATTATCTTATCAATTAGCTAATAAAGCGAGAGTATTATCCTTCATTCTTTTTCAGTAAAATATATCTAGAAGTTTTGGGAGTGGCTGTTGCGAGCTTAATAGCATCATCTCTACTTACATTATAATATATCCCTCTTTCCATACCATCTGACTTAATAACTTTTTCGGGAGTATATCCTAAATCTTTATATAGCTTAGGTTGAGGTACACCAGCAGAAACCAAGACTTCGCATTCGAAACCTGCTTCGAATAACTTATTTAATTGGTTAACCATAGAATGATCATCATTATACACAGACGGATGCAATTCGAAAAAAATAATGAAACCGGCCTTCGCGTTTCTAATAGTATCAGTCATGCCCGCAATTACTTCAACTTCATGCCCCTCAATATCCATGCGTAAGAAATCTGGTGATAGATCTAACTTCTTAACAATTGAATCGACTGTATCAACCTCAACATCAATAACTTTTACTCCATCCGTAACATTTTCTGGACTATAAGTAATCTTATTTAAGTTGGATTCGGCGCTAACATCCAATTTCAATCTACCAGCTTTGTCAGATATAGCTATGTTAAATGAATGCATTTTGACTCTTGGATCAACCAACTCCAAATTTTTAACGAGTAACTTATAATTTCTAGGGTCAGGCTCAATACAAACAATCTCCCCTTGGTTTTCCATAATATGTGCTTGAAGCATTGGGTAAAACCCTATATTTGAGCCACAATCTATAATAGTTGAACCTGGCTTTAAATATTTTTCAAGCAATGAAATCATATCTTCCTCTCTAACACCTTTGGTTGCTAGGGTCTTAGAAATACCTTGGGTTTGAGTATCCAATAACATAGTAATGTGCTTCAGCTTTCGCTTTATATATTTTCTTTTGAAAACATTGGCGTTAAAAAACCAATCTATTCTTCGCACTATTTCATCTGGATTACTAATTAAATCCTTATATTTTGTCACTTGCATTACCATGTCTTCCTTTTAATTTTCTAAGAATAATTCTGAGGAAACTGTTTAAAAGCTGAAATCATTTTAAATCTCATAGTCTAAATAAGATTAGCATTTATATCCAATTCCAACTAAGTATAATTTCGATAGCATTAAACAGCAAAATTTGAACAAATGAAGAAAAATATTTAATTCATTTCAACGCAGATATACCATATTTCTTCACACTTACTAATTAAAATCTGTATATCAGTTAATATTAAACGGACAATCGCATCTACTAGCCATGACCCAATTAGATAACACCATGTTTAACTAGCTGCCGCACTTCTTCATTTTCTGTCGTCATATATTGATATGTACCTGAAGCAACAATATTCCCATCTTTGAGAAGAATCACCTTATCACAATCCTTAAGTGTACTAATTCTATGAGCTACCAAAATGACAGTTCGATTTGTTAAAGATTTATAAATTGACTGTACAACTTCATACTCTGTTTCAAAGTCCAAAGCGGAGGTAGCTTCGTCGAGAACAACAATTTTTGAGTGATGATATAATGACCTTGCAATGCCAATTCTCTGCTTCTGACCACCGGAAATTTTTGCACCTGCATTACCGAGCCTAGCATCTATGCCACCTCTAATGCTGCTAATAAAATCACCCAGACCTGCTTGCTGCAAAGATTTCTTAATTGCTAGGTCGTCAATGTCTATAGGGCAATTATCAAATACTAGATTCTCTTTAATTGTAGCATCAGAGATAAAAACTTCCTGAGGCACATATGAAAAAGTGTTTACTGGTACATTCCGAGCATTACAATCCCCAATAGTCACTTCACCTTTAGACGGGGAAATTAAGCCTAATATCATATTTATTAGTGTCGTTTTTCCAGAGCCTGAGCCACCAATTACCCCAATTTTTTCATTTTCATTTATTTCTAAGCTAACTCCATCTAATACTTTATCTACACCGTTATGACTGAATGTAACATTATCGATTTTTATATCATATCCATTACATTCACATTGAGTCGAATTCGAACTACTATTTTCATTTTTTAATTGCGAAAAAAGCTGTTCAACTTTTTGAATACATGGATAATTATATTTCAACCTATTAATATTAGTAACAATCTTATTAAACCCCGGCATAAGCCTAAAAGCGACAGCTGAATATAAAACGATAATAGGAAGAATGTTTTCTACACTCTCCTCATCATAAACCAAAATTACTACTATCAATAATGAAAGAACAGCAACCATTTCAAGTGCAAAACGGGGAATTGAATTTGCAATGATAATATTCCTATTTGCTGTAACAAAGTTTTTTACAAATAATGAATGTTTTTCTAGAATATAAGCTTCTTTTTGATAAACCTTAACTTCCTTAACTCCACCAACAAAGTCATCTACAACACCAATCATGCACTTACTATTTTCTTGTCTTTTCGTACCCCACGCTAACAATTTACTTTTTAATAAAAATAAAATTAACATCGAAATTGAAACGCTAAACAGCAAAACTACTAGTGCCACTTCAAAATTATACCAAAGCAAGACAGAAATCATTAAACTTACGACTATTAATTCAGACGCCAATCCCAATAGCGGCGTTATATAACCACCAATTAATGCATTTAACTCTGCTGACATAGTATTAATAATATCAGCTTTGTTTTGGTGAGTTAAATCTAAGTAATTAGCGCGAATAATTACATCAAAAAGTGTAGTTGAAATGGTATGCTGAATATTTGCCAACAATTTAGATTGATAGTAGCTAAGTAAAAAAAGATATAAATTTTTAAATGCATAAATCGCCACTAATAGCACTACAATTAAAAAAATTACATTTTCATTTCCAGATAAATAGTCTTGCAAAAAAGGGTAATCATTGAGGTTTTTAGGGTCTGAAATTAAATCCACAACGGGAACTAAAATTCCAACACCCAATAACTCAATAAACGCTGAGATGACCAATAAAATTATCAAGAAAAGAAATTTATTTTTATATATATTGGATGTTAATTTATGTATAAGTGTTATGCTATCTAGCATTAGAAGAACTTTTTTATTTGGGCTGAAATACTAACGTATTAGCTTCTAGGAAATATTCTTGTCTTTTATTTTCAGGTATCGATCTAAAGCCTTGGATATATTTTACTAAATCATCTTTATTTTTTGCTCGCTTAACAACGTTTGGTACCAACTGCTCCAACTCCGCACCCTGCCTATCATCAAAGAAATCTAAAAGAATTACAAATTTCCCACATGTAATGGCTTGGGAAACCAAAGTTGACCACCACACTATCAAAATATCAATTTCGCTAAAAAACTCTTCTAATGTATTTTCTCCACGATAACTTGCCAAGGGCGCACTAAATAGATTTTGGTAATAAGCTTTTTTTTTCACTTTTTCCTGAGGATGTATCGAGTATATTAATTGCAAACTACACTCAAAACATATTTCATTCATTGCACTATCATAAACCTCCTTATCTTTCTTACCTAGAAATAACGTACCCATATCTATAGCAAAACCAATCCCAGTTTTGCCATAACTAATTTGAGCCTTATCAATCTCTGATTTAAACTCAATATGACTAGATTTTATGCCATCTTTCAAGTTAATGTTATTTGCAACCACATTCGAACAAAATATTTCATCACAATACATAATTAGCGAACTTTCAGTTGCTACTTGTTTCTGTGTTAATATTACCTTACCACCCATCATTTTATTACAAAACATAACATATGTTATAAATGAATTTACGCCTTCTTCGATGACAAAAGTACTTTTATTCTTATTTATTAAAGATAGCGACTTTTTTACTTCTAAATATTGAATCGCATGAAAAAGTGATAAAATTTTGAATTTTAACATAGTTTTTATCGCACTTAATAACAACGACATGCTTATTTTCTTCTTTTTATTAGCACACTCAATTAAATGGATATTTCCCAAAATATACGGCAAACTTCTATCCAAATTCACTGTATACATATCACCACAAATAATTTTAGGCTCTAACACCTTAACATCCACCCAACCTTTACGCAGTAGTTTCATACTTTTTAAAATTTCTTTACCCTGCTGGCCTGCAATAAATAGTAAATATTGAGCATGGCTTATTGCACCCATTTTTTTAAATTTTTTTGCGATCATAGTTCCAAATAACTTCCCGCCCTTATATCTAACGAACGGATCATGAGAAGAAATTTTATCAAAGCAAGCAGCTCTCAAACCAAACACTTCATGATACTTTGGTCTCTTGCTAGATTTTGTATACAAATCACTGCTAGATAAAATTATTTTCACTACTAACTCAATTTACCTTATTATATTTTTTTACCACGACTCACCAAGTAACTGCCATCTCAAATAACTAATTAATCAGAAATCAACTTTTTCTATACCTTGTAGTTTAAATCTCAAGTAAAAGTAAATCATTTTTTTACCGCGCTGTGATAAAACTTGCTTTATATTTTTACTAAACTTAGACTTTTAAATATTAACTTAAGGGTTTCAATGCATATTATTTACTTCAAGATATGCCTTCACCTCTCCAGAGAAACCAGCTTTGAAATAACTGATATCCAGTTCTTTCTTTGAAAAATGGGAATCATTTTTATTTTGAAAATGTCTTTCTCCAACTTCAAAATCATTGCAACCGATACTTTTAGCATGAAGTATTGCCTTCCACATAACTCCATGAAATAAAGGCTTGTCAAATAAATCTCTAATCGAAGCTGATGATCCATAATTGCAAACAGTGGGGCTATAATTAAAAAATCCAGCAGAAACCAGCGTATCTTCTAAGTAGCCCACAACTAGGAAGGCTTCATTATTTTTAATCATATCGTACTGGATAAGCCAATTATCCAAAGTCCTAGTCTCCCTTTCACTTTCTTGAATGTGAAGTTCTCTGAATTCTTGAATATTACTTTGTGTTATATTATTTTTATCAAAAATTTCAATTTTAAGATTTTTATCTCCCCAATTAATTAGCGCCTTATAACTTTTCCTTATGTCACTACGAATGACGCTTGAATCTCGCATTAAATTGATAGTTGAAAGAAAAATTAAATCATGACTAGCGCCTTTAGAAAGTAACGTATTTGTGACTGAATCAATGGTACCATTCAAAAGATAATCTCTATACTTGATATTTTTATCTACCAAATCTAAAAGGGTATTAAGTTCATTTTTTACTATCTTATTTATATTTTTATTATATTTTCTATTATTTATAGAATTAAAAAAACATACTGTCGAGTTGCCATAATATGATAAGATTTTAGTTTTATCAGGTTTTATTTCTATCGTCCCTAGAAATACACAAACCACAATATCGTTATCAATTAATAAAAATGACTTATCCTCAAACTGATAACCTTTGGATGAAAAATCATCTTTCCACCATTTAATATAATATGGCATATAATCATGTGGTTGCCATTTCATAAGATGGAAGAACTCACTAAATAAGCTCTTAAATTGAGGTTGATCATATCTTATAATTTTCATAAAATTCGGCTGAATTGAATTTCAAAATATAAATGAAAATAGTGTGAAAAATTTACTAATTGTTTTACCATTCTTATCATTTAAAAATACCGTACAAGACTTTTGAAAAGCTTAATAAGAGAAGGTCGTTGTATCTTGGAGAGATTATCTGCAACCCAAATGGCAATCCAATATCATCATTGTAAAACACAGGAATGGAAATAGAGGGCATACCCAAATACGTCCAAATTAATCCAGAATCAAGAATTTCATTTTTTCCAATTTTTGGAGCAACAGATGCTGTTGAAGGGGTTACTATATAATCAATATTGTACTTATTCATTACTTCATTCATCCTGATACTGAGCTCTCTTTGCATTTTTATTTGAGCAATATAATCACTATCTGAATAATTTTTTCCTCTATTAATCATATCACCCATTACATCACTTATCTTTCCAAATTGCTTACTCTCTTCTAAAAAATAATATGATAATGCTTTGTCATATATAATTTTTTGACTATCATGCACATTATTAAGAAAATCAATCTCTTCATCCTTTATTTGAACAATATTGTATTTTAATGACAACTCATGTGAAATACTCTCAAAATCTTTCTGTACATAGTTATCATAGAAGTTATAAACATTTAATTGGCCTCCTAACAATAAGATATTAGGCTTTTTGTCAGCATTAATTGTATAATTATTTCTATATTTTTGTGCCAAAGGGTAATCATTTGTTGATTGATAAAGCTCAACAAAAGTCTTAAATATTATATCAATATCATAACCAATGAGCCCAATTGTATCTAGTGTATCAGTTGTTTTAAGGACGCCAGTACGATCAAAAGCACCAAAAGAAGGTTTAAAGCCAAAAACACCACAAAAACTTGCTGGTCGCATTATTGATGCAGCTGTTTGTGTTCCTAAACATACTGGAAGCGCACCACAAGCAACTGCAACTGCAGAGCCAGAAGAGGATGTGCCAGTTATATGCTCTATATTATGAGGATTTAATGTATGACCCTCCTCAATATAATCTACAGCAAACTCTGCAGTTGATGTTTTACAAAAGGACAAGCCTCCTCTAAAAATTATCTCATCTACAATCCTTGCATTATTTCCAGCTTTAAATCCTTTCCAAATCTCACTACCCATCTCCGTTGGCAATACTTTGGTATTGAATGTATCTTTTATACCAAATGGAATATAATTTAAAGCTCCAGGTTTAGAATTAACTATTTCCTCTAATTGTTTAAAAATATAATCACCACTAAAACTTACTGAAAATTTATATTCGTCATTTAGCTTATTAAAGTTATCTATAAATATTTCATAACTCTGCAATATGCCATTTTTATTGCCGCGGGCTTCAATAATGCTTTTATTAAGATTATCATAGTTATTTATCATGGGGATTTTGCTCCTTATTTAACTTCTTTGCAAAATCACTTAATTCCCTAGACTTGATCACCTTATTCTCAATCTCATTCTCACTTAATCCTGTGACGTCCATATAAAAATCTAAAGCATGCGGCCTTTGAGAGTCATATTGTTTAGCTAGCTCCATACCTTCACTTCTTGTAATTAATCCTCTTTTTACATCATCAGTAGCTTGTACTGTTGACCGACCAGTTCCTCTTTTTAAAAAATTTAGATAATCATGCACACCTGCCATTACGCACTCTGTACTTTTATATCCTTTGTATGCATTCTCAACCCCAGTGCCCATCCATTCATACTCATTGGTAACGAATTCAACCTGCTTATGCTCATCCCAAAAAATAAAGTCGCCTAAATGCAAGTATCTAATCCCTTTTTCTTTAATTTTTTCTTGTGTTGGATAATACCATTGATTTAATTCATTTTTGTCTATATTACCATCATGACTATCTTCTGCTCTAACCTTTGCTGAAATCTCAACATTGTATAAAGCGGAGCGTTCTTTTTTATCATAATAGGAGCCCCTGCCATCCTGCTCTGCAATAGACTCACCCCAAATCATTAGTTTCAAATTCCACTTGACTGCCGTTTGTATAACAAACGCACCTGCTCCAATGTGGCAATGCCAGCAAGCATCACCTATTATATCAATCGATTTTCTTGCTGCCTTATTTATCAAGTTCCTTGACGCTATAAAAAACAGATGATCTAAATCAAACTTTTGCAACAGATTCTCTAAATTATATCTCCCTTCACGAGAATACCAATTTTGACCATGAGTAACAGCAAGTGGATTTATTTTATATTTTTTAACTAAAATATGAGCCTGAAAAATACTATCTTTGCCACCACTTATCGGTAAGATACAGTCATAATATTCTTCATTTTTATGATTATTTAGAGTTTGCAACAAACCAGATTCTCTTTCTTCCCAGTTGATATGCATTTTTTCTTCTGAAGATCGACACGGAGTACATATTCCAAATTCATCAAAAGTGATCCCCTCCATTGTCTCAGGCAAACAACATCTATTGCAGTACTTTATAACGCCCTCATAAAAACCTTGGCCAAATGGAACTTTTTTTGCTTTTTTTACCCATTTGGTTTCTAAATAAGGCTTGTCCCTTGGAACATCCTTGTAGGTTTTATCAAACCCCATCCAGAAAAGGTCTTTTTCTATTGGTAGAATTTGATCAATAAAATTATATTTTAAAGAAATTAATTCATCAGTATTTTCTATTTGGTTTTCGATAAAAAATATTTTTTTATCGAAAAATTCTCCATTAAAATTTTTTAAATAATTGATCGAGCATAAGTCATTAGCATCTTCATTCAAAATAATATTACTGGAAATCCATTTTTCAATGTACTCGTATAGCTCATCACCACTTACAACACCATTATCACCTCCTTTGAGATCTATATATAGAGAAGGTATATAAGCAACATTGATATCGTATCTAGCCATGCACTGCAATAGAAATGATACAGAAGCCAACTTTCTAAATCTTTCATCTACATCGTTTAATTTCTTTGAGGCGCTTGGTCTAACTGTAAATTTTAGACAATCAAATGAAAATTCTTCTATTATATTTTTTATAAAGTTTTTGTCCTGTACTTTTTTACTTCTATCATCGTAGATTAATGCTAAATTTTTATTATTAGAAAAGTACTCTCTCTTTTCATGAAAAAAAGTCATTAATGATGGATATTCACTTATCATTGTAATTGAATTGTAGTTAAATTCTTTAACAGTCATAAATAATCCTCAATAGTTTTTATTTCCTTATGTGGCAAGACACATGGTCGCCCACCTGTAGGTATGCTTGATATTACTTTTTTCCCTGCTAATATTGCAACAACCATTGCCATAGACTCACAGCCAACCACGATATCGCTCTCTAATATCTGCTCTAACAATGTTTTCTTATTATCGATTTTGATATCTTTATGATTAAATTCATCAAAAACCCAATTATATTTATTAAAATTTTCAGATGGATGTGGTCGAATTACAATCATTCCTTTCGCTCTAAACATTTCATTAATACTGGTTAAAAAATAACGTAACGCCTTTTCTTCTGTATACCCCCAATAATGTTCATCACCATGCTGAAAGTATGCGTGCTCTCTAATTGGTTCACAAACATAGAGAGCCAAGTTACCCTCTTTTATAATATTTCCCAATCTCGACAGTTGTTTTTTTATATCTAAAAAATATGGATTCTCTATACGCTTTATTTTTAAATTTAAAAAAATATCTTTTGCAATCTTCTCGGAGTAATGGTCACCTACCCATATTTCATCTGGCAAACACTCTTCATTATTACGAATAAAGCGCTCTCGATAATTAACCCAATGGTCCAAACACGCAATAACTCTCTTACCCGCGCTTTGTGCCAATTTAATCGCTCTCCATTCCAAATCAGATTGCCAACTTGTTCCACAAAGAACATACTGAGACATATTAATGGCTTCATCAAGTGAACACTTTTCTATAGCCCCTAATTTACGCTGAAATATGTTAATCGCAGGACCTTCCAATACATAAATGGAATCCAAGTTATACTGCCGTACAAAACTACTTAGTATTTCGGCTCCACCAGCATCGTGTGTAACTATTGCCACCTTACCATCTAGTAACATTTTGTCTCGGCACTCAAATCATTATCTCTGATCACACATTTTAATGGAGACCAATCATTCGAAACTGTAAAGTGCCAGGGCCCCTCTGGATAATGACTCACACATGAAAACTGGAGTTTTTCAAACAAATTTTCCATGACTTTATTTTTCGCTGTCGGATTATAAGTGATCTCAATATTACTTATACCCTGTACTTGGGCAAGCTTCACAATATTGTTAAATATATATTCTTCTAGAGTCCTCCCAAAGACTCGGCAACTCATCAACCAATCCGTAACAACAAATTTACTATCATTCACTTCTGTTGCCACATAAGAAATCAACCCATGGTCAGCAAAACAATCCGTTAAAAATATGGCAAAAATCTTTTTTTCTGGTGATTCTGACATAGATTGCAATTGCTCCAAACTAAGTCGTCGAGTACTTAGATTGAACTGATTTGTTTTCATCTCCATCTGCGCCAATCTTTTAAGCTCATCGACGCTTGCCTCCTTAATCAACGCTTTCATATCTAAAGACGTAAGATAATCATCTAAGTTTGAAGTACTTGCCAATAAGGTAGCTGACTTGGCGCGAGCCTGGTAGGATTCGGACCTGGTTAGGTCAGCATCAGAAAAACGTTGTATATCAAACAAATGTTGAAAATCCAATTGCCTAATAAAAAGAGAAGGATCTCCCTCTAATTGTAATGTGCATACTTCAGGAAGCTGCTGACGAATCAACTCACATTCGGCTGGATTATCATCAACAAAAACAAGTGTTGATATATCTATATTAAGTTCTTTTGCAATATTAGTCAGATTTGATGCTTTATCATTCCAATTGCAATAGACAGCAGCAAAGTCATTAAGATTTAATGGCATGTGTGGATGCTTCTCAAAAACTTCTGTAGCAATATCTAATTCGTTCTTGCTACAAATACCCAATACCACCCCCCGCTGCCCAAGGTTTTTTATATATGCACAAAAGGCATAGTATGCTTCGCCTTCCGCTGAATCTGGTCCTAATGAGATACCGTTAAGACCATCATCCCCAATCACTCCACCCCAAAGAGTGTTATCTAAATCAAGAATTAGGGCCTTTTTGGTTTTTCCAAGTGCTGAACGAAATGATGCATTAAAAAGAGACATATACTCAGGTAAAAATTGAGCTGAAAATCCGATTTTTCCATGATGATACAATCGGGGATCATGCCAATTTTCCTTTCCAACTCTCGCCGCTAAAGTCTCCACATCAATCCAAGTTACAAAGCTCGGGGCAGAATCCACAAATTTAATATTTAGATTTTCAACAAAGCGAGAGACTGACCATTCAGCTCTCCTTTCTGCAATACCTAAATATTCTTGCTCAGATGTTTCACATAAATTTTGAAGAATTGGTTTTCCAATACGCTCATTAAGCAAACTCCACATACCTTGCCAAATTTCCACTTCGTTATTAAGTGCTTCTTCAATTTGACTCTTATCCATTGGACCCCGTGGAAGGCTAGCAAATTCATGGTATGAATTTGCTATAACGACCATATCCGGATTGAAAGCATAAAGTCCACTTGAATCAGACAGAATTTCCTGTTTGCAAGAATCAAAAGGCGCTTCATATATTTCAATGAAATGCCCCTCTTTTAAACACCCTACCCTAATTACGTTAGCTAAAGGATCAACCGTGTAATTTGACAATATTGCAATTCGGCATAGATTAAATTCAGTAACATCTGCTGGACTTACTTCTTTTAATAGTCGCCCTAACAATTCAATTTCAAAACCTGGCATTGAATGAGCGTGTAAAATACTACGAAGTGCCTGAAAAGCAGCATCAGGATTAGTAGCAAGTGTACTCCGAATTTCGGGTAGCTGATTTAGCAATGAAAATTTATTACTGTCCATAATGCTTTATCGTTTTTCTAATTTGTAATTCCGCCATGTTTTTCTATAAGCTCTTGTAAATTAGCAACTGAACGAATTGATAAAATTTCAGGCATAGTTAATTTAATACTATATTTTTGTTCTATTGCAGACACTATAGTTATTTGTGCCAAACTATCCCATTTTGGCAGGTTTTCAGGACCACTCTCTAGCGTCAACTCCTGTGGAGACACATTAACAATTCCCGCAACCAAATCAAAAAGATCCTTTGACATTTTATTCTCCCATCTCACAAATAAATTAAACTAACATTATTAAATACATACTATCAGAATTGAATTACAACTTTGCCAGTTAACTGGCCAGCTTCCATTCGCTCATGCGCTCTAGGAATATCATCAAGTGAAATCACACTATCTATGGGTAAACGAAATCCCTCATTTGTAGCCGCAATATTGAGTAACTCGATTAATCCCTCTGGCGTACCCATTGAACAACCAATTAAGGATAAATTACGATAAAATATTTGTCGCATGTCCAGTTCAGCAATTGGTGAACGCACTGTTCCGCAAATCAAAATTCGTCCACCGTTACGTACGGCCGGCAAAACATATCTCCATGACTCACCGCCAACACAATTAAAGGCTAGATCAACACCTTTATTATATAATTTCATAGTTGATTTTAAAACATCAAGTGGTGAATCATCTAAAACATAGTCAGCTCCAATATCATACAATGCCTGTTTTTTTTCTGGGGATGAAGTAACAGCATAAACCGTCAAACCAAAATATTTGAGAAGTAATACTACAAAAACACCTACTCCACCACTCGCTCCTAATACGAGAGCATGCTCCCCAGGTTTTGCGAACCCTTCATCCACCACCATATTCCAAGCCGTTAACCCTGCTAACGATACAGCAGCAGCAATTTCAGAACTCAAGCCATCTGGAATCGGCACGAGATTTTGCTCAGATACAACGATATACTCTGAGTGTGTCCCATCTTTTTCACCACCCACCATACCGAATGTCAGACATTTATGAGGCTGCCCGTTTAAACACCCAATACAGTTTCCGCAAAACAATACGGGATAAATAGCAACTCGTTGACCAGGTTTAAAGAAAGAATCTGGACTTACTTCGACAACGGTACCTGCACCATCAGAACCTAAAATTACGGGTAGCAATACTCGCCCCGCTTCACCACGTCTTAAATACAAATCACGATGATTTAAAGTGGACACTTCCATTTTTACTAATACGTCACCTGAATTCCGCCTAGGGGTAGGTCGTTCTCCTACTTTAATAACATCAAGACCACCGAACTCTTCAATCCAAGCAGCTTTCATAGCGGCCTCGGCAACAAAGCGCATGCAGTTCCACACTGCATGACAATTTGTGAGTCATTAATTACTTTCCATTGAATTTCAACGGTGCCAGCATCTGCGAATACTCGCTCAACTTCACCTTGCCAGACAAGTGGCATATCACAAAAAACAGGCTGACGAAAATCTGAACTTATAGAAACTAATAATCCATGGCTACCAACAAATTCACGAGCTATAAAAGCAGAACTTCGCGAGGCAACCAGCATTCCGTGAACAACAATATCGGTATATCCTCGCGCTTGAGAAAAACTAACATCCGTATGGAGAGGATGATGATCTTCACTTACATTTGAAAAAAAATTAACTTGCTCTTTGTCAATCACAAATTGATGCTCGCGTACGACACCAGGTGTAAAATCAGCAACCTCATATCGAGGGTAAAAAACATTTTGTTCATTCATATTTTTCTTAGAATCATTGCTTGTACTCTAGGAACAAAACGTGCGTTCGGCATAAGCCTTTTCGGCCTAGCCACTTTACATTCAAGCAACTCAAAGCCCGCTTCTTCTGCCATCAATATCGCTTCTGACTCTTGTTTAAATTCATATATGTGATCCGTCTGTGCTGCAGTAAGAGCCAGTGAGACGTATGCGAGCGCACCTGACTTTAAAGCAGGCGAAAAATCAGCGAGAAATAAACCAGGTTGCTCCAAATGCTCTAACATAAAGCTACAAACAGCAGCATCAAATTGCCCCTGATCGTGACTTAATTTTGTTGCATCTGCAATTTTATAAACACAGCGATCTTGTACATTTGCTCCTGCAGCCATTAATGGCGCCATTTCAATTGAGGTAGGAGAAATATCCCAACCTTCCAATGTGATTTGCTCATTGCTATTTACAGCGAGCACTCCCCAAGCTCCATGCCCTGGCGCAATTTCTATCAAACGACCTTTAGGTAAGCGTTTCACAAAACGGTTAAGATAAAAATCCATCAATTCAACATAATGAGGCCAGCAAAAAAGAATCGCAAATACACCCCAGTAATAATATTTCATATAATCTGATTGCTGATATACGAGCTCATTTGCTTCAGCGAATGATGAAACCTGATACCTTCCAACTCTTTCATAATCTAGCTGAGCACGGTTCACCTCCATTGTGTAACCTGCATAACTATCTGCAATTTTAGTTAATATATCTTCACCGAACGAATGTACTGCCCAACGAAGACTTTCGTCAAAATGACGATCCACCAGCGCTGGAGATATCGCACGCGCTTCTTCGACGCCGCGAGACATTGTTGGATGACGTTGCGTAAGAAGAGTATAAAATTGTTGCTGAAGTTTCCCCATATTTAATAATTTTTCCTAAAACTCTGGATACTTAATTGTATCATTAAAAACTGCTACTAACGTTACATCTCTAAATTCATTATCTTTAAAAACCTCACGACGTCGCACACCTTCTATTTCAAAATTAAACATTCGAGTTAATGCTCCAGCAACATGTGGATGAAAAGCTCCACCATAAATCCTTTGCAACCCTAATTGTTCAAACCCGTGCCTAAGCATTAGTGACCATGCCTCTAAAAAAAACGCGGGATTTTCTGCAGTTTTATTTTTTTCTTGGATGCCTGCAATTTCAGCACTACGATGCACCCAATTAATATTTGCCAATGTAACCACACCACAAATACTTGACTGATCTTTCCTATCAATTATGCCAAGTTGTAACTTAGTAGATGAAACACAGGATTTCACATACTCTAATTGCTGCTCTATAGTTTCAGGAAAATAATGATGCTGGTTGTAATTACTCATTTCCATGTCATTAAACCAACCGACCCAATCGCTTTCTATTACATCTTGCGATGAAAGCGCCTTAAGCAAAACATGTTTACCTTCGTAGAAAACCAATCGCTTATCAATTGTCATTTACACTCCATTTATCCATATAACTATTCATTGATTTATCGCAATCTAAGCTCATCTAAATTACACCAAACCTTATTAAATGCCTCAACAATAAAGTCTACATCCTTGTCTTTCAGGTCATTTAGACACATCTCATATCCCAAATAGCTATTAGAGTGTAATTCTTCCGCAACTGGACATATACCTTTGCTATAGTCAACATCACGATGACAAATATCCGAAGTCCACGGAAAACCTTTAGAACCAAATGCTATTTTCTGTTGGAAGGTTGGCAACAGATGAACGTTCACATACCCTGGCGCAAGTCCCTCCACTCCTTCAGCAACCAATGCTTCAAATATTTGATCCCGACTGACATTCAAATACTCCAAGTTAAGAACCAGAGGATACATATAATAAGCATGTGTACAACCAGGCATTATAAGCGGCACTCGCAAACCTCCCAGTTTTTTAAGCCCTTCTGTAAGCCGTTCAGCTGCTTGTTGTCGTGTGGCAATCAAACCTTTTAACTTCTTCAACTGCTCAATTCCTATCGCTGACTCAATCTCCCCTAATCGAAAATTATATCCAATCATGTTGCTTAAATTGACAACATTCTTATCACCTACCACCGCTTCTGCATGATTTCGTATCAATTGCATTCGCTCAAAAATCTCATCATCATCCGTAACGAGGATACCACCTTCACCAGTATGAATATGTTTGTGATAATTGAGACTGTAGCTTCCTATATGGGCTAATGTACCTGCATATTTCCCCTTATAAATAGCTCCAGGCGCTTGAGCTGAATCCGAAATCACTTTTAAATCATGTTTAGCTGCGATCGACATCAAAGCTTCCATATCTGCCGAGTGGCCGAAAATATCAATTGCCATGATTGCTTTGGTATAGGGCGTAATATTGGCTTCAACCGATTCTGGGTCAAGATTAAATGTATCTGGCTCAATATCAGCAAAAACCGGAATAGCATTCCAATGCAATATTGCTGTTGCACTAGCACACATAGTCCAAGGACTAACAATAACTTCGTCGCCTGGCTCAATACCGATAGCACCAACTGCTGCAATCAGTCCAGAGGTTGCGGAATTTACCGAAACCGCATGTTTAACACCAAAATATACTTCACATTCACGTTCAAATTCTTGAACTTTGGGGCCACCATAGAAATCTGGGTCCCAACAACCAAGAAACTGAGAGAGAACTCCGCTTTCTACTACTTTTTTTGCAGCAATGACCTCTTCTTCACCAATAGAATTATAACGTTTAAAGGATTTTTGAATTGTCTTAGGACCACCTAAAACGGCAAGTTTTTGACCAATATTTACATCACTCATAAAGCCTTTCCGATTTTATCTAGAATTTCCAACGTAATTAACGCATCGCGCGCCGTGCAAATAGACGACTCTTCCCCATTTATACTTTTAATTAAATGATCCAACACCTGAATTTGTATTCTATTCATATCTGATGAAATTGTTTCTACAGCAGGATTTAAAATCTGATAGCCTTCACAACTGGGGTCATCGATCACAGATTGCCACATTACCTGTGATCCACCCTGAGCATATTGGAGACGTCCACCAGCACTAATGAGTTCAACGGTATAATGGGAATAATCTTCTTCACGAGCAGAAAGAAAAAACACCGTCCCAAGTTTAAAATCAACTTTTAAATCTGGCTCAGGGTCTTCATCATTCCATAAACGACCTTTATTAATTATCTCGAAATTAGCAACACTGCCCAACCAATATTGAAGTAAATTAAAAAAATGCGATCCATTATGGATCAATCCTTTTGAGTACCAACAAACACCTTTAACAGGCTGGGATATAATACCTTTATCAATGCGACTCTTGACCTCAATAACGGCGGAATCAGACCGACGCATGTAGTTCACAAATAAGCGAATACCTATCGCTTCACAAGACTCAACCATTTTAGTTGCCTCGCTTATATCGTAGGTTAGCGGTTTTTCACAGATAATAGCTCGTGGTTTACTTTCACGAATGACAGTAACAAGTACTTGCAGATGCGTTGCAGTTGGGGTGGCAATAACAACAACATCAGGATTACAATCTTTAAGCGCACAGACTAAATCACTATAAACTGGACAATCATACTCAGACTCAAAAGCAGACAACCGCATATCATCAGAGTCTATACCTCCCACCAATTCAAAAGCCGGATGAATTTGAAAAGCTCTCGCATGAGTCATGACATACTGATCAGGATTATGCTTTAGATCATAGCCCATACCAATCTGCCCCAAACCCACGACTAAAGCACGCAGAATCATGTATCTCCTTTTCTGACGACATGCTGATTTATCTTAGTCCAGCCAGGATTTTTTTTAAGCAACCTAATCACATCCAAACAACTAAAACATGGGTCTTTTGGCTCCAAAGTCTCAATAATTTTTTTTAAAAGCATATAGTCTGCTTCTTCATCTAAAGTAAGCCCTAACTCGGGCCAATACAAAGAAGGAGGTGCTACAAGATGCACATGCGGGAAAATCTCAGGATGATTACGTATATGTAGTGTGACATGCTCGTGATCCAACGACTCATTAGTCAAAGAAGCAGAGTGCTTTAGAGCATCTAGCGCAAAGACCTGAACATCCACTCCATCCGGATAACTCCTAATGTGAGCATTCCCTACATAAGCTGCATTATTATTCAAATACATTTGAATCGCTTGCTCAACAATATCTGGATCGATAATTGGGCAATCACCAGTAATCTCAACAATAATATCCGCACCACCCATTTCGGCTGCGCCGATCACCCTTGCCATTACATCTTCTTCGCTTCCACGATATACCTGAATATTTTCTTGTTTAGCAAAATCAACCAGTTGATCATCTGTTTTATTTTCGGTCGTTGCTAATACAATCGCATCAATTGATGGAGCTGTACGCAACCTACTAACCAAATGATGCAACATCGGTTTACCTAACGCTGGCAACAAAACTTTTCCGGGCAACCGAGTTGATGTCATGCGAGCTTCTATGGTCGCTACAATTTTTGTCATTTATAATTAACCAAGATTAAACAATTCATATAAACATACACCAACAATTAACCATTTCATTTTTTATCTAGCTTTGAACACTACAATATTAACAATAGCCTTCATAATTTTAAAATTGGCACTAATACTTCCACCAAACCTAGAACCACCCTCTTGCCGATCAGCAACCGGTATCGGAATTTGCACTAAACTACAGTTTTTACGCAAACTTTGTATTGCCAACTCAGACCCAATGGAAGCACATGAATCAAACACCCCATTAAGATCATACATCTTCATATCGTAGCCCTTCAAACCACACAAAGGATCTTTAAGCCCCCAAAATATTTTAGTGATTTGCGAATATAAATATTCTGCAAATCTGGCTGCATTTGGCCGCACACCGACAACCAAATCAAAACCAGCATCCAACTTAAAAATAAACTGATCAAGCACTTTAGAACTATGTTGCCCATCAGCATCGAAAGTAATAACATACTTACAACCTAATTGTTTTGCTTTCTCAAAACCAGTGTTTAAAGCGCCATCATATCCTCGATTTGACTCATGACGAACAACATGCGCCCCAGCTGCTTTTGCTAATTCAGACGTCTGATCACTAGAACAATCATCAACAACTATTACCAAGCCTTTACACTTAACATTACGAACAACCTCAGCAACCGTTCCTTCTTCATTGTATGCGGGTATCACTATTGCTAAATCAGATCTATCCATTTAATATGACTGCCACTTTCTAATGATTTATTTAACTTTTTACCAACCACCTTTTCTATATCATATGGCGGAACAGCATCTTCTGGACAGGGCCTTAATACTTCCAGATCACTCCTAGTCAACACACCGCCTTCAGGCATCGCCGATTTAATTCGAATGGAACGCCTTTGCAATACAACCGTTTGACTTTCATTTTCTTCTACTCGCTTGACTCCAGAACCTAGAGAGGCTTCCAACTCTCTTGTCCTATCAACCATTTCTTTCCAACTTACAGGGTTCATCGCAAACTTATGATCAGGCCCCTCTCGATCATTGTCATCAGTAAAATGCTTTTCAATTACTCTAGCTCCTAAAGCCACTGCACCTAGGACTGAACTGTGACCCGGCGTATGATCACTCAAACCCAAGATACAACCCGGGTACATCGATGCATAAGTCTTTAACACGTTCAAACTCAAATATTTAAAATTCTCTAAACTTGCAGTGTAATTAGTATTACACTGCATCAAAACCACATCTTTTGTATATTCACAAATGCTCTGCATAGCTCTATTTACTTCATCTGCAGTTGAAGCGCCAGTTGCCAAAAGTACCGGTTTATTTTTTTTAGCTATATACTCAATAATTTCAAGCCACGTCACATCTCCTGAGCCTATTTTTATAGCTGGTACAAAAGGATTAGTCTTATCAACCAACTCAAAAGAATACGGAGACGTCATAAATACTATACCCGCCTCAGCGCAGGTCTCTGCTAAAGTTTGAGTCCAATCCATTGTCAGAGCTGCATCATCATACACTTCATAGACTGATTTTTTCCATTTAGACTGATGACTTTGCTGACCGCCCAAAGATTTAAAACCATAATCACTAACAATTGTTGACGCGTCAAAATGTTGAAATTTTGCGACATCAGCTCCAGCTTCAGCACTAATATGTATTAAGTCTTTAGCTCTTGCTAGATCACCGTCATAATTTGCTGCAATGTCCGCTATAAAAAGAGCGGGATGATCAATCCCAACTTTTTTATTTCCTATTTTTATTTCTGAATTTGTTTTCATTCCCGTTTCACACCCTAATATTTTCTAATTCAGATTCCAATGTGGGCAAATTAATTTTAAATGCATTCTCAAACTTAGCCACATCCATACGCATATCTTTTGGCCTATACGCACGCAAATTTATATCCACAACACTTACATCTTTTGCATTAGCATCATCTAAACTTAAAACTTTCGCTAACTTTCTTGCAAACTCGCCCTTACTCATACCTTGATTACTTCCTAAATTGTACACACCTGGAATATAGTCAATACAAGCTTTCTCAATACAATCAACCAACGTTGTAATTGACAGTGGATTAAAAAACACGTCCGTAACTAACTTTATAGGCTCTTGTTTTTTAAACGATTGAATTAACCAGTCACTAAAACTCAATCGACCTTCCAACTGGGAGTACCCAAAAAAATTAGTCCTCAACACGACGCCTCCAACAGACAAAGCTGGACATTCAGATGCATACTTTGAAAATGCATAAATATTTGTAAGTACAACATCCTCTTCTATCGACTCTCCAACTCCATCATAAACTTGATCAGAAGAAATATGTATTAACTTGGTTCCTACAGAGCGACGATGAATCCAATGAGCGATATTTTCCACAACCTTCACATTTAATCGATATGCCAAATCTGGATTTTCCTGACATTTGTCAACATCTGTTAACGCAACTAAATTAATAATACAATCTGGCCGAATATCATCCAGCACTTCAAATGTTTCATGGCGAGAAGTTAGATCGGCAGTATGATTAGCATTATTCGAAAATCCACATACTGCTACACCATAACCTTTGGTACGTAGATGACCTGATAATGGACATCCTAATAATCCTGTCCCACCAGTAATAAGAATACGCAAAAAAAACTCCTTACGTTAACCTGGAAAAACCACTTACTGAAGGCTTACCTTTAAGACAACTAGCGATACTTTTTCCACTAGCTATGATATCAGTCATTTGATGCCACACTCGATCTGTTTCCTTAAGATAACCGTCTACATCATCTAAACTATGCGCAAACATTGCGTAAAAAATATTTGATGCCAAATAACCTTCTTGAAGCATTTCTTGAACATAATATGCTTTTAACTCCAAATGATGCTGCCCCTCTATACAAAAAGTAAAATGACTTAAAGGCGCTATACCTCCAACATCTACTTCAATCCCGCAAGATGCAGCTATTTCTTTCCAGCCATCCTGTACTTTTTTACCTATATTATTTAAATGAGCACTTACATCTTCACGCATGTGTTTTCGGATAGTCGCCAATGCTGCTGCTGGGCCTGTACGTTCGGTCCAACAGGTGCTACTAACAAATGTCTTATCAATGGCCTCCATAACCGCCTGCCTTCCCACAACTGCAGCTATGGGATACCCATTACCCAGTGCTTTTGAGTACACTGCAATATCAGGATCAACACCAAGCAACTGATGAGCACCACTTGAGTTCATTCGAAACCCTGATGATATTTCATCAAAAATTAACACACAACCATGAAGTTCAGCTCGCTCTTTAACTTTCTGTAAAAAATCTTCCGTGGGCCAATGATTTCTCAAGGGCTCCATGATAATGACTCCCACCCTATCCTTGTACTGCTCAAGTATTTTATCTAAGTCTTCAATATTATTATAACGAAAGGGGAAAGCCGTGTCCCTAAGAGCATTGGGCACACCATTCGGCGACAAACCCTTTAGTAAATGCCCCTCTAGATTTGATTCGTGACTTATATTTGATGACAAATACCAATCATGCCATCCATGATAGCCACAAAAAGCTACAACATCTTTATTTGTATAAGCTCGTGCAATTCGAATAGCAATGGCATTTGCTTCCCCACCAGTACGAGCGAGCCTCACCAACTGTGCCCAAGGATTTATTTCACACAGTAATTCAGCCAATTGTACTTCTTCAGGCGCGTTCAAAGAACTTGCAATACCTTGAGCTACAACATTCTTTACAGCCGCATCAACCTCATCATCAGCATAGCCCAAAATTGTTGCGCCAATTCCTCCAATACTCATATCAATATATTCATTGCCATCAAGGTCCCAAACTTTGGCACCTTTTGCTTTAGAAAAATACCCAGGCCATACGCCTTCACTAAACTGATCAACACGCTTAGAAAGCAGATGATTTCCACCAGCAATTACTTTCTTTGCTCGATCTTGCATTGACAATGACTCAGGAATTTCTGACATAACTTCATCCTTCATTAATGACCGCTTAAGCCCCTCATCTCTTTCAAATTTATTGTTTATTGAAAACACTTCCGAATTATTTGCCTCAAACTGAAGAATGTGATTCATATCAAAATTCTTATTTTTAGGGTATAAATATTCGTATATTTTACTAACTAACTCATAATCTTCTATTTCATCAACTGTCCATCGATGAGACGAATAATCAACATCACTCTCAAATGAACCAATTTTAAAGTCGCTTGGATGATTTTTTATATAGGCTGTTACATGCTCTCTTTCAGAAGGTAACTTGGCATTTTTCCACGAGCGCTCCAAAACATCGAAACTAAAAATCCAAGCATCTAATCCATCTGGGAATGTGGGTTTTTGTGTATTACACACATAGTCAAATTGACTATCCAAGTAATATTCAATCATTTCATCCAAAATTTCTGGATCTAAAACAGGACAATCTCCGGTCAAACGCACAACATGGTCGGGAGATTCAATAATTGAAGCTTGATAATAGCGATCCAGAACGTCATCAAGACTTCCTCGAAAACATGAAAGCCCTTCATCACCACAAAACTCTTCTATAGCATCATCCGATTTGTCAATACTTGTAGCAACTATTAGCTTATCAATTCTTTTTGATTTTTTTATTCTTTCAACTTGCAGCGATAACATCGGACGACCAAGAATAGGCTTCAACACCTTGCCAGGTAAGCGGCTTGAAGACATGCGTGCTTGCAGCACACACAAGATCATTCTATCCTCCAAAGACTCGGATTTACGTATTCTGTATCACTTAAATCAAGCTCATCATATAAAGGCAAATCCACTTGATTGGTAGCCGCCTCAATAATTTCCACTAACTCATTTGGTGACGAAACACCAACAACCAAATAATCAACATCATCAATGCCTAAAACATACTGAAGAGCACCTTGAAGCTTAGTAATATTTGATTCATGCAAATTACCCCACCAATTTTCTAAATTTTTCTTTATAGGACGAAAATAATCATGCAAACTGGCCTCATCCATTAGAAGCAAGCCTTGCAAAAAAACCGACCTAGCATGAATTTCAACTCCATGGCTTTTCATTAATTTTAAGTAGCCTCTTTTTACCCACTTCTGATCCAAGACATTTAAAGGTAGCTGAACGATATCCACTGGCATGTCACCACTAATATTTAAATACTGTTCCCATGAATATATAGAAAGCCCAATTTTTTCAACAATTCCTTTTGCCTTCCAATCACATAAGAGATCGTAATATGCTTTTCCACCCGGTTTTAAAAGGTCATCCGCATGATGCACTAATAGAGCATAAACTGTAGATTTTTTTAAAGAGCGCAGGGATTCTTTAAAGTTATCGTCTACAAACTGCAAATCAATCAAACTTATATTTGAAGCTTCAACTTTAACCGTTTTAGTGACTATTTTTATTTCAGGCGAGCTCGATAACAATTCACCTAAAACTGCTTCGCTATTGCCATATGCTGGCGCTGTGTCATACACCAAAATCCCTGAACTATCTGCAATTCTCAAAGTTTCCTTGGATTCCTCAATAGACAATTTACCCTTAGAATTCGACACCCCATAGTCTAAACCAAACTGAACCGTACCAAGGCAAATTCTGCTTCCAACATTTTTTTTTGTAATCAAGAAATTGTCCTATTTCTCTTAAACGAATAACATACGCATTTAGGTGCAACTCAAAGCTCGCCACTTTACCTCTGACCCCAACACCAAGCGGGAAATATGTTAAGCAAATGTTGCACAATTTGCTGCAACAGCATAATACTATTAACTCAATCTGTAATTACTTACTCAAAACACAAAATCACTGATTTAAGCTAGAAAATTTGATCTTAAAGCATCATTGATATCAGCTTCGGCAATGTCTTGAAACCATAGGGGATCATAATTCCGCCATTTTATCGTATTCTTTGAGCTCTTCAATCGTTAGAAAGCTTGAATTAGTACCCGAGTTATATTCAAAACCCCGCTCTACAGGCTTGCCTCGCTCATCTATCGCGTTAACTCGGAAGTCGTTGTTAGAATCTACAAATATAATAGTCGGCGCGATCACATAGTGATCATCAAACTCAATCGTTAGATGCGAATCATCTGCTGGACACATAATTTCATGTAGCTTTTCTCCCGGGCGAATACCCACGATTTTTTGCTCCATATCAGGAGCAATTGACTTGGCCAAATCAACAATACAAGCAGATGGAATTTTGGGAATAAAAATTTCGCCTCCTTGCATTCGGCTGAAGTTCTTCAAGACAAAATCCACACCTGACTGCAAAGTAATCCAAAAGCGAGTCATTTCCGAGTGCGTGATCGGCAAGTAATCACCACCATCTGCAATTATCTTTTTAAAAAATGGAACAACTGAACCGCGAGAACCAACCACATTACCATACCGAACTACTGAGAACCGCGTTGGATGCCCTCCAGCCATATTATTTGCAGCAACAAAAAGCTTATCTGACGCCAACTTAGTTGCCCCATAGAGGTTGATAGGATTGGCTGCTTTGTCTGTAGAGAGAGCCATAACCTTCTTCACATCATTATTGATAGCCGCCTTAATGACATTCTCTGCCCCATGGATATTTGTTTTAATACATTCCATGGGATTGTATTCAGCAGCAGGTACTTGCTTAAGAGCAGCAGCATGAATTACATAGTCAACGCCTCTCATCGCCTGTTCTAATCGTTCTTGATCACGAACATCCCCAATAAAGTATCGCATACAATCTTCGTTAAATATCTGCTGCATTTCAAATTGCTTTAACTCATCACGAGAAAATACAATAATTTTTTTGGGCCGGTAACGTTCAAGTAATGTCTTGGTATATTTTTTACCAAAAGACCCTGTACCACCAGTAATTAATATGGTTTTATCATTAAACATGAACACCTTCTTTGTAATTCGAATTAAAATAATACAATATTATGGCTAAACAACTGAGAACATATAAGTTGGATAAGTTAATTCCATAAAATTTAAGTTATCGATCCGCTTGACAGCATAATAGCGCTGAATTTACTCCAACAAAAAAATTAATTATACAAACACTAAACTCGCTCAATCATTGTTAGTGGCATATTTATTTGTTGCTGACTTCCTAACATATTTATCAAGAAATAAGCTCTATCTTGACCAGTTTTAGCTCGAAATATCGCTGAGATCCCAACAAATGGACCTTCTTCTATTTTAACAACCTGCCCCGGTGTGTAGCGCTCGACATCTTCAATAAAATAATTCTCATCAGCTCTTTGTAGCAAATTATTAATAATTACTTCTGGTACCGTTAGCAAAGTTTCAAATCTAACCATCTTAGAAACACCTCGCGTGGATCGGATAGGCGCTATATCTGTCTTTGCAATGTCTACATTAACAAATAAATAATTTGGAAAATACGCCTCTTCAACTGATACTCGCTTACCACGTATTTGCCGCCACTTTTTCAATCTAGGAAGAAAGCACTGAAACCTCTGCCTCAAAAGATTCTCTTCCGCCAATATCTCCTGGCGGGCCTTAGTTTGAACCACATACCAACATTTCATTTTATTTCACTTTAATACTACTTATTGATTTGAGCCGCCTCAATCCTCAACTCATCCAATTCTTTTTGGATTTTACTGAATTCATCTTTTTTGACTTGCAGGAACCGCAGTGTAACTTTAGCTTTCTCATCCAATCCCTTTGGAGTAAGAAAGTAAGCATATGAACTTTTATTGGCACTTCGACGAAAGTTTCCAGCTTTAATAAGGCCTTTCTCAATCAACGCCTTTAAACAGTAATTCGTCTTACCCAAGCTAATCCCCAATTCAGCGGCAACTTCACGCTGATTCATCTCAGGATTTTGCTCAAGAAGTTTTAATATTTTATAACGATTTTCATCGCTCAATACTGACATATGTTTATTATTTTCTAACCTGATAAATGATAAATATTATGCTAAATAAAAATATTGCATGCTTACTATTTAAACAAAAAATATATTATCTCACGAGTAATGTTAATCGAAAAAGCAAGCTTATCCTGCAAAATCAAACATGCAAATCTTTCCAACTGAACACGATTAAACACGCTACCGCCCTACCATCCCATACAGTTTAGTATAATAAACACTCAATATATCAAGAAACAGCATGGATGTTCACCTCGTGAACACAGTGGAAATTTTAGATTAAAATTGAAGAAAGTAAAGCATTTTGTTGAATTTAACGGATTTTTTACAAGGCCAATAAAACAATAAACAAGCTGAGCTGCATTAAAGCCTCGTATTGTAATTCACTCCAGGAACCAAGAAAAAGTGGGCTTAGTCTGTTATCTCTTGGTTAGCATTACATAGCGTGAGGATTTAGGCATATCACAAACCAAGGCTACAATATGATCAATATTTGTAATGTTAGTGTATATACCTCTTTCGAAACCATCAGAGACAATAGTCTCAGAAGGTATGTAACCATACTTCGCATATAATGGCGGCATAGGTACGCCTGCAGATACCAAATAACGACAATAAAATCCGTTCTCCCAAAAGAGCCTTAACTCTTTTTCAAAAGAATGTTCTTCTGAATATTCATTTGGATGAACTTCTAAAAATACGGTGAATCCAGATTTTAATAGATGAAGACTTTTTCTCATCCCTTTAAAAACTTCCACTTCATGACCTTCAATGTCCATTCTCAAGAAATCCAAATTCCAATTATGTTTCACAATTAGCTCATCAATTGAATTACTGGGAATCGTATAATGACTACCACTAAGGTTCTCATTTGATCTTGAAACCTTATTTAAGTTAGAAAATTTGGTGATATTCAAATGAACTTCACCTTCAGTATCTGATATAGCCATATGATGTGAAGTAAAAATCTTACTGAGAGGGCTTTTATCAAGATTAATATTTAACAGCTCGTAATTCCTCGGATCAGGCTCGATACAAATTACACTGCCTGTTTCTTTGACAAGATTTGCTTCAAGGAGAGAATAATAACCAATATTTGACCCACAATCCAAAGCTGTCATCCCTGGCTTTAGTGCACGACAGATTAATTCTGACATGTCCTCCTCCCTGTTTCGATATATGGCAAGAGTTTTAGAAATACCTGGAACTTTCGTATCAAGAATCATATCAAAATCCCGAACTTTTCTTTTGATATATCTTTTCCTGAGAATCAATTTAGAGAAGTACCAATCTAGTCCCCTCAATACAGAGCTAGCAGTTTTATTTTTTAGTTTTGATTTTTCTAATATTTGATTAAATATCACTTTAAAAACGTGTTTCAACAAGTTCTTAACTTTGAAAGGAAGCCTTATATTTGTAACAATTTTGTCGCTTAAATGAATTTTATCGTAATCAATTTTAATATTCTCCTCCATATTAAAATGATTCCAGATTAATGCATTACCGATGTCTTTAAATGGACCAGCTTTACTAGGCCCTTTAGCGAAGCAAATAAGTGAACCATAATTACCTTCATCAGCTAATTTTTTAGGAAAAGATTCAAAATTAATCTCATTTTTAAATTTCAAATAAGCTAAATAAAGGGCTTCTTGATCAGAAAACCATGCGTAGGGATTATCTTTCACTAACTCAGCCACATGAGCAAAAAATTCTTTTGCAAGTAGTGTATTGTTCGTACCAATTACACTAGCCAAAAAAATCCCAAAATAAGGTGACTTAAGCGGACCATGAGGTATTTTTTGTAGCTGCTTATCAGTGAGCTTCAATCGTTCATGATCTTCATCCAAAATGGTACTTAACTCATTTCTTTTTAAGAACTCAAGAAGCTCATCATCTTCATTGGAAGTAACAACGCCATCAACATCAATCCATAGAACTGGCTTATCATACTTATTCATTAGCGATAGCATTAGCGAAGGTTTTCGATTTGGACAATATCCTCGCTTCATGCTGTCACTAAAAAAATAGATATAATCAAATTCTAAAGAAATATTTGGATTAAGTAATTTTAAAAACTCAGCTTTTTCTTTGGGAACATTGACTAAAACTATATGCAGTAAAGTGTTTTTACTGAATTTACCCGTGGATACAACCAATTTTTCCAGATAGTGGAAATAGTCATTATCACAGCAAGTACAAATGATGTATTTATAATCAGCCATCCCTAAAAAAAACCTTATATTCAAAAAGGAGGAGCATAGCATTTAATTAATGTTTGGTCTTTAATAAAGCACTTTTTTAGTTCGAATATTTAAGAAAGCACTACAATCAAATTTCTAGCGCAGCGTAGCCATAAGCGATTTAAAAGATTTTCGAGTTTAATTTTCAATATTTTTGGTAGATAATCTGCCCACAGGAGATTTTTATGACGCTTGAAGCTTATTTTGACAAAATCGAATCACTGAAAAAAGAAACAAAAAAAAGAACTGCTCTTTTATTAGGCACCACTGTAAAGATTGAAGACAGCCTTTTCTATACAACACCGATACGCCAAACTGATGATTATATCATTGGGGGAATTGTATATTATGACATCAATGCCTTGGATTCTAAAATTGACTACATAGAACAGCACTTTAATACTCTGTTCATTGACATTGAAGTAAAAAATAGAAACTTCAAGGATTGTCGTCCCTGGGAAGTAATTTCAGAAAAATTTCAAAATATTAGAAAAATTCCCTATAAATCCAATGACCTAACCGTTCTATCATTTCGTGATTATTTTAATAATCTATTTTTTGACACAAAAAAAGCCATTGTAATAGGCGCAGGAAATATTGGAGCGAAACTCGCCATACACCTCGTCGAGAATGGCATTCAAACATATCTATTCCGTCGAGATGTGAAAAGATGCGAAAAAATTGTTGAAGGAATTAATGCTACCATATCTGAATTTTCTACAGGAAAAGCCCACTTAATCACTGATATTGATAAAGAAGAAGGACCTTTTAATTTGGTTGTACTGTGCACCCCAGGAATTCCAGTTTTTGGTGATGAATACTTTGAAAAATGGCATCAACCCAAATATCTGGTGGATATCGGCAAAGGATGCTTCGAAACAGAGTTTCTCGAAAAAAAGATACGATCCCCTTTGTTCAGACTAGATGTTTCACATCAAATTGAAAAAATGGTTGATCATTATAACTTTACGTACAATCATTTCTCAAAATCCTGGATAGAACGTGCTTTAGGAGAAATCACCGTAGTTCCTAGTGGTCTACTTGCGCGAAAAGATGAAATAATTGTTGATCGCGTGGAAAATGCCACACAAGTTTATGGCATATCTAACGGCTGTGGTGATTTAGTGAGAAATTTATCTGACGAACAAAAACTAAAAATACAGGCAGTAATTGAGTTTTATGGAATAAAGGCATAATCCAAAACTTAGTTATCTACTTGTCGTTCAGTGCAAGTAACATGCGTCAAAAAGCCTTTAAACGCCTCAAAAAACCCTGATCTCGATACTAAATGAAAAATAAAATATATTAACTCAAAGTGATAAAGAACTTAGTCCGCAAAATAGAATAATACTCGTGTAAAATAGAATTAGAATTTTCAGGTATAGATTTGTTGAGTTTTATCAAGTGCTCGTAATTCATGTTTTCCAATTTCAATTCCATTTTGGGTTTATTCGATAGTCGTCACTCCACTATTGTCATAAACAAATAGTAATTTTCTCACTAAGTTGAAGAAACATTTATTTAAGGTTGATTTTTTTCTCGAACAAATACACCTACATTATCAAACCACATTTCCATTTGCGCGCCACCACCAGGGGAATTATAAGCAAGAAAAGTAATAGAAATTGTTTCTATATCATAGATATTAATTATTAAATCATTCAGCATCTTTGAAATATCAAAAGAATGTGTAGGCTCCGTATTATCAGGAGGAACTGATAAGTTTTTCAATTCTTCCGAAATATCTAATAAGTAAATTTTCATTTCAGGGGAGTTGTATCCAATCCAACCATTATCAAAAGGATACTCGGTAGTCGAACTCACAAATCCCATTGAACCCAAAATTTTATCAGATGTTGTGTAAAACTCTATACTAAAACCTATCATGCCATAATTAGTATAATCAGAGGAACCAGGTTGACATGAAACATAATCAGATGAAATTGGACAGTCGTTGGAACCCATACTCAAGTCAAAAAAGAGAACAGCATCATCAACATATTTAAACGATTTTGTTGCCGTGGTTTCCGAAAAACCGGCTTGTTCAAGCCACGCAAATCCACCCCCATCTCCATCAGGGCCTAAGATTTTAAAGTGGCTAGAATTTTCACGACGTCCTCCGATCACCCAATCGTCAAATGTTCCTGTTTCAAAAGTTTCCAATGGGAATGATAATGGAGGTGTCGGAGTGACAGATAAGGTCACCATCGCACTGATATCCATATCAAAATCTGTCGCAGTAATGGTTGCTGTCCCTTCTGATCCTGCTCTCATTAAGGCAAGATCCATACTCGCATTACTAATTCCTGCAATTTCCGGATCCGAAGAACTCCAATGAATAATCGAAGTGATATCTCTTTTTAGTCCACCTACGAAAGTACCATTAGCAACAAATTGCCGAATATCGCCCTCACCCAATACGATACTCGCTGGAGTGATTTGAATAGACTCCAATTCCGGATTGCTTTTTTTGTATTGGCTTCGTATTTCTTCATCTGAGAGTGCACGATGATAAATTCGCAATTCATCTATTACACCACTAAACCCTTTATCTTGTTCTGTGGAAATACCAAGATACAAATCCAAGATTCCTGTAGAGTCTTCGGTGGTTGGATCTAGTTCAACCTCATTTCCCTCAAGACGACCATCAATATATAATTGAGAATACTCTTTATTATCCTTCGAATACCTTTTAATAGTAACAAAATGAAATTTCTCATCGGAAAATGTCTTTACTGATTGAATGGGTATCACGTTTCTATCATCTACTTGCACCCTTTCAAATTCGTTTAAATATTTTATAAGAAAAGGTTTTCCCGACAAGTTCAATGATTTTGTCAATATGACATTCCATGGATTTGAGGTACTAATTTGCTGATTTGCTTTCACCCACATTGCAATAGTGTATCTACTATGATGTAGAGTTAAATATTCATTGTGAGGAATAACAATGTGAGAGCTTGAACCATCAAAACTATAAGCTCGATTTGGCACACCAAACCGATCTTCCGTTAAAGTTGCCCCTTTAACGATTCCGTCATTTCCATTTCCACTTCTATCTTTTGCATCTCCATTAAAAGGGTAAAACGCAGCTAGGGTTTCATCCATTGAATAAACAACTTCCAGGTTAGCGTTTGTCACTGTTTCACTTTCATTATATGTAGCGCTTATTACAACATCACCAGCATCAGATGTACGAACCAACCCTTTACTGCTCACTGTTGCAATTGCCTCTCCGGAAGAATTCCACTCAACAGATTGAGTTAAATTGCGTGTTGATCCACCAGAAAAAGTACCCATAGCACTTAATTGTAATGTTTCGCCCATTTCGATTGTGGAAACGTCAGAACTGATTTCTAAACTCACTAAATCTTCATCAGAAATTTCTACTTGAATAGTTGCATAAATGCCAGTTATAAGATCTGTGGCCGTGATTGATACGGCCCCAATACTGTTAGCTTTAAACGCACCGCGAAGAGTATCGTCAAAATGTGCTATAGCACCATCAGAAGAGGTCCAATCGACGTCATTAGTAATGTCTCGAGTAAATCCATCGACATAAACTCCAATGGCCTTGAATTGTGATTCATCTGATACATTTATACTCGCGTTTTCTGGAGTTATTTTAATCGATAACAATTCAAGGTTATCTTCAGCTTCACCACCACAACTGCTAACCAATAAAATAATAATCAGCATAAACAACTGAAAAAATGTATTTCTTGTTATATGATGTTTAGACATTTTATCTGGAGCTACCTCTTAGTTTGGAACATAGCCCATCAAGATATAAGCTATGCCCCGCTTTACAATACCAATCATACATTACTCGTTGATAGTCAGCTTAGTAATAAGGCTTTCATTACCTGCGGTTTGATTTTCATTAATTTGAGTTAATGGGTCGTCATTAGCTTCCACGTAACTTGTGTCATAAGCAGAAACACCAATAAATACACCAGAGTTCAAATCAATTTCCGTCAAGGTATAAGTTAGTAGACTTCCTGCATCTAATACTTTGTCATAGGGCCATTCACCGTCGGCATCGACATAGATTCGATAGCCAGCAGTATCACTTTCCAAATTTTGATCCCAACTAATTTTTATTGATGTATTTGATTGAGGAAATACATCAACATTATTTGGAGGTGAAATAGGAGCTACGGTACTGGGTTCCGATAAAAAAGGTTCATAGGTTACCGTGCCTCGACTATAATAATCACCTTTATGATAAATTAAATCCTCAATCGAAAATACATCTGTTGTACCCCACCAATTATCTGTTACAACTGTAGCTGCCGCCCCACCATAATAGTAAGTACCAGTTAATGTTCCGATAAAGTTATTATCGGAAATTTTTGGATGATATCCACTTCTCATATTATCCAAACTCACCGTAACTCTTTCATTCGAGATTAATTTATTTTCTAGGAATAAATTGGATGAAAATTCTGCATGACAACTACAACTTACAAGCTCCACTAAAGAGTCAAAAGCTTTACGAAATACATTCTTCTGAATTATCACATTTCCTTGAACCATCCCAGCTACCCAGTTACGGCTGTCATATACACTTAAAGTTATATTTTCATTCTCAACAATAATATTTTCCACAACTTCAACAATACCGTTATCTCTAATATTATCAATATAGACAGCAGCAGCAACAGAAGGATTATGATAACCTGGAACATAGTAGGAAGTTTTCCCCACATTTCTGCTTATATAGTTTCCCACTAAATAAATTCTACTGGCGGGTGTATACACATCATGTACACCGATTCCAAAATAATTATTTGAAATTGTATTTTTACTAATTCTCAAATTTTCGGATTCAAAAACCGCAATACCTCCTCCCAAATTATTGAAAATATGATTATTCTCAATATATGGCCCCGCTTTATCAATATGTATGGCAGGTGATTTTTTTGCACCGGCATTTGTAATTTTTGCATAAGCCAAAATTGGACCATCGACATAAACATCGTTTGAATCAAAAACTGCGTTGGTACCATTTTTAAATTGGAGGCCAACCCAATCGCCAGATTTTGGTTGCTCATATGCTGAACTAAAAATAATAAACTGATCCACGGTCCCCCGAGCCTTTAAGGTACCAAAAAATTCGAGTTCAGCATTATCTCCAAATAAAATTTCTGTGCCGGATTCGATTGTCACTGTAACATCAAGCTGCACTTGAACTTGTCCTAAAATATAATACGGAGAATTTTGTTTGCTCCATATTTCATCTTCTTCAATTAATCCATTTATAATCGTTGCGCCCTCTGGTGCAGGGGCAACATTAGCCGTGAACCGATTAATACTGGACCATTCGCCTGAGATACCCTGGGGATTTACCGCCCGAATACGCCAATGATTTAACCCTTTACCATAGCTTGTGGTGACAAAGGAGCTACCGCTCACATTTAGATGTGACTTAGAAGAGCTAAAATCAGCATCATCATCAATTTCAATTTCATATTTAACCGCTTCATCCCCTGCCCATTGCAACTTCACACCTTGACTGGTCGCTGCTTGAACTGCATTTATTGGCGCGATAATAACAGGTGGTATCGGACCGCTGATAGTAAATGAATAGATTTGACCCCAATCACCGAAAAATCCCAATTCATTTTTTGATCGTAACCGCCAATAATATTGACCCAGTTCCAATTCTCCTGATTGAATACTTGTTTCTAGCAGTTCAGATTGACTCAAAACTGAAGCGAAATCTTTATCTGTGGCTAATTCAAATACGTATGAAACAGAATTATCGACTGGTTGCCAACTGAACACTGGGTTCAAAGTATCTCCTAGCATCAAGTTATTTGAAGGTGTATCAACGATTGGTGCACGAGGACCGGTGATTGAAAACGACTGCACATCACTAAATTGGCCTTCAAGACCAAAACTGTTTATGGGCCGTACTCGCCAATAATAATTCCCTTCAAGTAATTCAACAGATTGATAGCTTGTTTCAGTAATATAAGCTTGCTCAATAATATCTGTAAAACTAATATCTCGAGCAACTTCTATATGATAAGTTTCAGCAAATTCTGATGCTTGCCAACTGAATACGGGCTTATTACTATCTCTTATTTGCCCATTATCTGGAAACGAGTTTACAAAAAGTGCGATCGGCCCAGTAACTGTAAAACTACCTGTATCAGTCCAAGCACCCCAATTGTCATATTGATTGGCCGCTTTTACACGCCATTGATAACTACCTACTCCTAATTCCGCAACGTTCTGTTCAGTTAGATTTGTTTCTTGGTCAATAATGAGTTCATCAGGCGTAGAAACATCCCACAATTGAACATAGTATTTTTCAGCATCAAGTAGGCCTGACCAAGTAAGTTTAATTTGATTGCTATCTTGCAATATTAAACCATTTTCAGTTTCTAAAGTCAGAGACTGTTTGCTTGAAGGAAGTATTGTCAAATCTTGAGTTGGACCAAAAAAGACGTTATCCGATGTATCAATCATTAAAATATTGACAGATACTGTTCCAGCCTCATCAGAAAAATAATAGGGATCCCATTCTAGAGCATAAAATTGCTTATCTGACGAACCAATGGATTCTGCATCAACAAAGTACTCAACTTTCTTTACCAAATCATCATCTGTAACTATCGTTCTAAATTCTGTTTCTCCATTTACTCGGTCACCATCTGGTAAAACAATTTTAGAATCAAGCGTATTTTTGTTTGAGACTTCATCGTTTAGGTTATCAAAACACGCACTAAGCATCGACACTAATACAAATACACAAACAATTTTTGGAATTACAACAATATTGCTTTTCATCTTTATTTTCCTCGAAATATTAATTACTTGCTTGCATCCAACTTAGTAATAAGGCTCTCATTGCCTGAAGTTTGGTTTTCGTTAATACGAGTTAACGGATTATCATTGGCTTCTACATAAACTGTGTCATAGGCCGAAACACCAATTAGTACATTCGAAGTTAAATCCACTTCTGTCAAAGTATGAATTAGTGAATTTCCAGCATCTATTACTTTGTCATAGGGCCATTCACCATCAGCATCAACATATATTCGATAGCCAGCAGTATCACTTTCTAAGTTTTGGTCCCAAGTAATTTCTAATGATGTATCTAATTGATTCAATATTCTGACATTGGCCGGAGAAGATATGGGCGCCAAAGTACTTGGTTCAGATAAAAATGGTTCAAACGTTACAGTTCCTCGATTGGAAACATCACCCCTGTGATAAATCAAGTCCTCTATTGCAAATACATCTGTTGTGCCCCACCAATTATTAATTGCTGTTGTAGAATGGCCGCTAGAATAGTAATGAGAACCTGGCTGAGTACCAATAAAATTATTATTAACAATAATAGGAAATTCGTTATTATTTTCAAAATCAAATACTCTGCGATTTTGGTAGGTTGAATTTTTTTCATCAAATGTATTTAAAGAAAACAAAGAGCCACATTCACATCTAATTTGAGTTTTATTCAAATTATTTTCAGTAGAAAATATGTTTCCTTGAACTGTGCCAATCCCCTGGGATGCAGACACATACTTCGAAGAAGTTTTTAAATCTATAGATAAATCCCCATTACCAATGAAAATATTTTTTGCAATATCAAGATTATTATCACTGTAGTAATAAGAGCTATCTTTAAGAGATATTGCCGTACCGACGTTATATTTTATAATATTTTCTTCAAAAAATAGTTTAGCATCACGCAAATATCCTCTCTCAGTACTATAATCTTCATCAATAACAATACCAAAAGAATTCTTGAATAGAATATTTTTTGTAACACGCAATTGATTCGTTTCCCTGATCCAAATGGCGCCACCCGCATTATTGGAAATAATATTGTTATTGATATAAGGACTCGCACTCCAGAGAAGAATTGCTGGAGCTGATTTTGTTCCTGCGTTTGATATTTTTGAATACGACAATATCGAGCCATCAGAATAAGCGCCGTTTGAATCAAATATGGCTCCAACCTCATTTTTAAAATTTAATCCTATCCAATCACCGGGTTTTGGCTGGTCAAAAGCAGAATCAAATGTAATCATATCTTCCAAGGTCCCTTGTGCTTTTAAGGTACCAAAAAAGGTTATTTCACCGGTGTCGCCGAATATTATTTTCGCACCCGGCTTAATAATCAAAGTGACACCCTCTAAAACCTGCACTTGCTTCCAAATGAAATATGGAGAGTCTTCCTTTGTCCAAGTGGTATCTTCCGCTATTTGGCCAGATATGATAGTGGACCCTTCAGGCGCTGGTAGTACATTTGTTGTAAAGGTGTTTGCATTTGACCAATCACCTATAATACCTTGAGAATTAATCGCCCGAATACGCCAATGATTTAATCCTTTTCCATAGCTTGTGGTGATAAAGGAGCTACCGCTCACATTTAGATGTGACTTAGAAGAGCTAAAATCAGCATTATCATCAATTTCAATTTCATATTTAACCGCTTCATCCCCAGCCCATTGTAACTTCACACCTTGACTGGTTGCTGCTTGAATAGCGTTAATTGGAGCGATAATAACAGGTGGTATCGGACCGCTGATAGAAAATGAATAGATTTGACTCCAATCACCGAAAAATCCCAATTCATTTTTTGATCGTAACCGCCAATAATATTGACCCAGTTCCAATTCTCCTGATTGAATACTTGTTTCTAGCAGTTCAGATTGACTCAAAATGGAAGAAAAATCTCTATCTGTGGCTAATTCAAATACGTATGAAACAGAATTATCCACTGGATGCCAACTAAAAACTGGGCTTAGAGTATCTCCTAATATCAAGTTATTTGAAGGTGTATCAACGATTGGCGCACGAGGACCTGTGATTGAAAACGACTGCACATCACTAAATTGGCCTTCAAGACCAAAACTGTTTATGGGCCGTACTCGCCAATAATAATTCCCTTCAAGTAATTCAACAGATTGATAGCTTGTTTCAGTAATATAAG